>OZSS01000041.1_pt1 | contig 52676 bp, 48 predicted proteins | sample 1779911 | NCBI WGS metagenome assembly OZSS01 (sample SAMEA2603589, study PRJEB24840) | metagenome | biome: Water; feature: Photic zone; material: Seawater sample | place: Mediterranean Sea | collected 2013-11-12 | depth 10 m
TACGGGAAGTTCCGTCACTAAAAAGCTACTCTCTTCAATTAAGTCAGTAAAAGCATTTCCGTCTTTGGGTTTTGGCTCTTCACTTTCTTTTGAAAAACTAATGTTTTCAATACAGCTGTAATCTAGCGCTGAAAAGGCAACCACTGCTAACTGGAAACAAAAAACCAAACACCACAACATGTGAATTGTTTCGGTTGAGAAAAATAGGTATTTTCCGTAGTTCAATGGAAGTGGTTTTTTCTTTTTAGCAACCGCTAATATACAAATTTCTACTTCACTAAATCAGTCTATTATTACATGTCTTGTTACAAAAATATAAACAGATTGTTATTTATTTATTTAATTGCCACCACTTAATTGTCGAACCGTACATGATAAATACAATTACGCATGATTTTAAAAAAAAATCAATCGCTAGATGACATAACCACAGTACACCATTTATTAAAAAAATTCATTTTTTACAATTACAAATTGGTCAATTTCTGCGAAGAAATCTTAGCTAAGCACTCAATTAATTATTTAAATAATAGCATTACTAACTGTTGCTTGTTTAATGCCTTTTAAACATAATTTATTCAAGCAAATGTTTGTGTGTGCGCTCATAAATTTGTTTGTATGAATATACATGATAGGCTGAAAAAGGTTATAGATGATGAAAACATATCAATATCTAAGTTTGAACGCATAATCGGCGTGGGGCAAAACTCTGTGTCGACATGCCTTAGAAGAGAGTCTAGTATAGGACATAATGTGTTGCAAGGAATTTGTAAGTATTTTCCAAACCACAGTATCGAATGGATACTTACGGGAAAAGAATCTAACAACAAAATGACAAAAAATAAAATTAAAGAATTGCTTGATAAAGCAAATCATGAGCTTGAAAACATCTCTAATTAATACACTTTTTCGAAAAGTCCTCTAATTTAATCTCGCTATTTGTTCCCTCGCCCATATTTTTAAGTGAGACTACCCCTTTTTGTTGCTCATCATTTCCGTAAAACATCACCCAAGGTGCTTGGATCTGATTTGCAAATTGCATCTGCTTTTTTAGCTTATGCGCTGTTGGGTAGCAATTGATACGAATACCCATGTTGCGCCATTTTGCAAGAAATGGAACAAGGTCATGCATGTATGCATCACCAAAATGTAGCACTACAACATCTACCGCCTGTTTCAGCGTAGCAGGAAACAAATTCAATTCTTCAAGCACAATACACAACCGGTCCAACCCAAAAGAAATACCCAATCCGTGAACGTCTTTAAGGCCAAAAACAGCCGTCAAATCATCATAACGACCTCCAGCGCCTATAGAACCCATGGCAACTGACTCAGGCGGTGCAACCTCAAAAATAATTCCTGTGTAATAATGTAAGCCTCTTGCAAGGGTCAAGTCAAAGGAGAGTTGGCTTACTTTAAAAGGGCTTAAAAATCCTAATGTCTGACGCAAATGCGCAATGCCTTCTAGCGCATTGGGCTGCGATATCAATATTTCTTCCAATTGATTTAACTGGGACACAATATCCCCTGTCAAGTCAAACAAGGGACTTAGGCGTTTCAAAGCCGCATCATCAAATCCATTGTGGCGCAATTCGTTAAAAACTCCTTCTGGACCTATTTTATCGAGCTTATCCAGCGCAACAGTAAAAGCTACTATGCGGTCTGGAGCATCTAAATAATTGGCAATACCAGCTAATATTGCGCGGTGATTTATACGGATGGTTGCCCCTTTAAGAGACAAGGCATCAAAAACATCATCAAAAAGCTGCATGCATTCTGCCTCTAGCAACGGGCTAACTGCACCAACAACATCGGCGTCACATTGGGTAAATTCCTGAAAACGTCCGCGTTGCGGCCGGTCGGCACGCCAAACAGATTGAATTTGATAACGCTTAAATGGAAAGTTAATTTCATTTTGATGTTGTACCACAAAGCGTGCAAAGGGAACTGTTAGATCATACCGTAATGCTTTTTCAGAAATAGAGCTCGTGAATTGACCCAGTGCCCCGTCTTCAAGGGCATCGAGATCTGCTTTTTTTACTTTTTCGCCAGAGTTAAGGATATTAAACATCAATCGGTCGCCTTCGTCACCATACTTGCCCTTAAGCGTAGATGACTTTTCCATGGCAGGTGTTTGGATAGGCAGAAAACCATAGCGCTCAAATTGGGTGCGTATTACATCTGTTACATAGCTGCGCTTCGCAACTTCTGCAGGAAGGAAATCTCGGGTACCTTTTGGAATACTAGCCTTTTGAGCCATGACGTCAATTTATACAAATATCTTATTTTAAATAAAAAAAGCCGCAAAAGCGGCTTTATGTTTTGAATTTTAGCAGATTTTAATTTTCCGCTGCAGCTTTGGTAACCTCAAAATTGAGGTCTGTATACACTTCACGGTGCAAACGTATTGATGCGGTGTGCTTACCAAGCGTTTTAACAGAGCCTCCAGCCAATTTGATGGCCTTGCGCTCAATAGATTTACCAGCTTTGCCCAATGCAGCTTCTAAATCAATGGTTCCCACAGAACCAAATAATTTATTCCCAGCACCGGCTTTGGCCTCAATCTTTATGTCCAGCTTATCCAATTCTTTGGCAAGTTTTTGTGCATCCTCAATAAGCTTTTGCTCTTTAAAAGCACGCTGCTTAAGATTCTCAGCCAAAACTTTTCTTGCAGATGACGTAGCCATTACTGCAAGCCCTTTAGGAATTAGGAAATTTCTACCGTAGCCGTTTTTTACTTTAACGATATCGTCTTTGAACCCTAGGTTCTCAACATCTTGCTTTAAAATAAGTTCCATGGCTTATTATTTTAACAAATCGGCTACATAAGGCATAAGCGCCAAGTGACGTGCACGCTTAATAGAAACCGATAGTTTACGTTGATATTTTAGTGATGTTCCGGTAAGACGACGGGGTAAAATCTTACCCTGCTCGTTTACGAACTTTAGCAAATAGTCCGCATCCTTATAATCGATATACTTGATGCCTGCCTTTTTGAATCGGCAATATTTTTTTGCTTTTGTCGTCTCTATGTCAAGGGGGGTCAAATACCTGATTTCCCCTTGTTTTCCGCCTTTACTTTCTTGTTCTATTGACATATTTTAAGCTTTTACAGTTAAACGATCTCTTCTTTTTTCTGCCCAAGCCTCTGCGTGCTTGTCTAGCTTAACCGTTAGGTAGCGCATAACGCGCTCATCGCGACGGAATTCAACTTCAAAAGGGATGATGGCGCTGCCGTCAATCTTGAAATCTAGCAAGTGGTAAAAACCACTTTTTTTGTTTTGAATTGGATAGGCGAACTTTTTCAAGCCCCAATCCTCTTTGGCGACAATCTCGCCACCGTTGGACGTTATAAACGTCTCATACTTTTCTACTGCTTCCTTTACCTGATCTTCAGATAAAACGGGATTCAATATGAAAACAGTTTCGTAATGGTTCATATATTGTTTTTTTAATGGGCAGCAAAAATACGGAATTTCTTGCGTTAGACAAATAGGCAAGCCACAATTATTGAGGATCTACATCAACGCTTGCATTTACTTGGCTAAATGCTCCCACCATTCCAAAGCTTTGCAACAGGTTTAAAAGTCGTTTTTTTGCAACCGATTGAGAAGTGTCAAGCGGTAGTTTAATTACTATGTGAAGTATATAATAGTTGCGCACCCGCCCAACAGCCGGCGCTACAGGTCCAAGAACATGAGAAAAACGCGCTAGCAGTCCCTTTTTTAACCACTCACTTGCTGTGATAAGCGTAGACATATTCTTGTGCTTCAGTACAATACGGATCATGCGCACATACGGCGGATAACCAAATTGCTCCCGTTGCTTTAGCTGTTTTTCGTAAAATGACGCATAATCGTAGCTGCTTATAAAACTCAAAACGGGGTGTTGGGGTTGAAAGGTTTGAATGAGTACTTTACTTTTATCCCCTAGCCTACCTGCCCTACCAGCAACCTGTGTTAACACTTGAAAGGCACGCTCATGCGCACGAAAATCAGGGAAGTGCAAAAAGTTGTCGGCGGACAATACGCCAACCAGCGTTACCAGCTTAAAGTCCAAGCCTTTTGTAATCATTTGCGTTCCGATTAGAATGTCTATTTCTTGACGTGAAAAAGCATTGATTAGTTTTTGATGGGCATGCTTTTTTCTAGTGGTATCCAAATCCATACGTGAAATTCGAGCAGACGGAAACAAGGCCTGTACTTCTTCTTCCAATTGCTGGGTTCCCAACCCTTGGGTTTGCGGTGCAAGTGTGCCACAAGCCTTACAGGCTGGTGTATACTGCTCTGTATAGCCGCAGTAATGACAACGCAACTCTTTTGAAACTTGATGATACGTAAGGCTTACATCGCAACTTGGACATTGCGGTACATGAGCACATTGACGACACTCAACAAAAGAGGCATAGCCACGACGGTTTTGAAAAAGTATAATCTGTTTGCCAGAAACCAGGGTTTCTTCAATAGCTTGAATAAGCGGCTGTGCCAAATGACCACTCATTTGTTTTTTGCGATAGGCTTCGCTCAAGTCAACATAGGATATTTCTGGCATTTGTGCATCTCTATATCGGGTGGTCATGCTTACCAACCCATACTTGCCTGACTTTGCGTGTGCATAGCTTTCAATGGTAGGCGTTGCAGAACCCAAAATAACTTTTGCTTGGTGCATACGCGACAACACCATGGCTGCATCGCGGGCGTGGTAGCGTGGGGAAGCTTCATATTGCTTGTAAGACATCTCGTGTGACTCATCTACTACCACCAGACCCAAGTTTTGAAAAGGCAGTAAAACAGCAGAGCGTGCCCCTAAAATCAATCGGGCTTCTTGTTTGTTTGCCAGTATTTTGTTCCAAGTTTCCGTGCGTTCTTGTGGGCTATATCGGGAATGGTAAACCGCCAATTGCTTACCAAAAAAAGTGTGCAAGCGTTGCATCAACTGCGTGGTGAGGCCAATTTCAGGCACCAAAAACAATACTTGTTTTCCCTTGGCCAACTGCTGGGCAATAAGATGCATATACACCGCTGTTTTTCCCGAGCCCGTTATGCCGTGAAGCAGCACATTATCTTTTGTTTTCCAGTGGGTTTCGATGGCCGATTTTGCCTCCAACTGATGGTCGGTCAGTGATGTTAAGGGGTCATCTGAAGCAAGCTTTGGTGGCAAGCGATCCATGATGCGCTGGTGCGTTGCCAATACCTCGTTTTTAATAAGTGTCTTAAGCGATGAAGGGCTAACCGTATCAATTTTGGAGAATTCCGTCATGATAACAGGCGCCTTTTGCTGCAGGAATGTCAACAAAGTTTTGTATTGCTTTGGCTTGACAGCAAGTTGCTCCATAACTGCCTTCAAGGCATCGTCTCCTTTCACGTTTGGGTGAAGTATAACTTCGGTTTGTTGCTTGGGAGTATACTTAGCATAAACCTCCTCTTTGAGCGAAACAAAACCGCCTGCTACCAATTCTTTTAGAATGACATAGGGGTTTTTTATCGAAATGAACTGTTGTATCTGCGCTATGGAATAGGTACTGTTGGTTTCCAATTGTTGAAGCAATGCGATTGCATTTTTGGAACCCGTGTTGGGAAGCTGTTCCCACTCATGTGTTACAATCTCCGTTTCACTTTCCAGCAACATCAACGAGGGCATGGCTGTCCGCAGTACTAATCCAATTGGAGATTGATAATAGTCCGCAATCCAAGACAAGAACTTCAACTGCTTTGGCTGTAGCACCGCCTCCATATCAATAATACTTTCTATTTGTTTGGGGGCATAGGTTTTTGGAGGTACTTGGTGTACGCGCCATGCAATGGCGGTGTATTTTTTACGCTTACCAAAAGGAACAATAATCCGCATACCCGGCTGGATGATTTTGGCTTCTGCTGAAGTAATCACATACGTAAAGGTTTCTTTGAGTGGTAGCGGGAGAACAACATCTAAAAAAAACGACATGCTTAGGCTTGTTTTAGCTTTGCGATGGAAGCATTGAGCTCAAAACCCAACAACAAAACAATTGCATTGAGCCAAATGTATAGCATCAAAATCAGGATGGCGCCAATAGAACCGTAGAGCTGATTATAAGAACTGAAATTATCGATGTAGACACCAAAGCCGTATGAAGTCAAGGCAAACAAGCAAGTGGTAACTAGGGCACCTGAGGAAAAGAAAGTTGAAAAGCCCCGCTGGGTGCCAAAGTAAAAGAGAATGGCACTAACAAGGTAGGCCATGCCCATAAAAAAGACGATGCGAATCCAAGGACTTAGCTCAAATCCAAAATCAAATGTTTCAGCCAGCAACAACTCAAAAAACAAATACCCAGCAATGGAAATAAGGAATAAAATACCCAGCAACACCCCAACACCCAATGCATAGATATACTGACGCACAAAATGTCGCGAAAGTGTTATGTGTACCGACTCACTGAAACCCCCAAAAATAGCATTCACGCCATTGGCCATAAAGAACATGGACAAAACAAAAGTAGTAGACAACAAGCCTCCTCTTGGCTTGGATTGAATGTCGTAGAGGACGCTATTCAAAAAATCCTGTGCTTCGGAGGGTGCGATGGATAAGAAGAACGATGAAAAGGTGCTTTCCACGTTATCGATAGGCACAAACGGAATGATGTTAAGCACAAAAATTAAAAAGGGAAACAGCGATAAAAAGAAGCTAAAAGCAATACTACTGGCTCGCGTAGTCAAGGTTCCTTTTAAAACCCCAATGACATACAACTCCAATAATTGGTAGAGCGAAATGGACTTGGCATCGCCAAATCGTATGTTTTGAAGCCAAGCCTTAAGTTTATGTTTGCTTTTCTGTAGCATTGTGTAAAGGTAGCCATTAAAACAAAATGCTTCCATGAGAATTGATACCTTAGCAATATGAAAATTCAAGTGATATGCGTGGGCAAAACGCAGCAGGCTGAGCTCAAGAGTTGGTTGCCAGATTATTGCAAACGCTTGTCACGCTACACCCCCTTTGAGTGGCACGAAATTGCCGATCTTAAAAATACCAAAAACCTTCCTGAAAAGCAACAAAAAACAGACGAGGGCAAACTGATTCTTGCAGCCGTAAGCGCTAACGATACCCTTGTTCTTTTTGATGAAAAAGGCAGCACACATACTTCCAAAGGCTTTGCGCAGTTTCTACAAAAAAAAATGAATGCAGGGAATAAAAAATTAGTCTTTGTGATTGGTGGACCTTATGGGTTTTCACAAGAAGTATACGCAAGAGCACAAGGAAAAATAGCCCTTTCACACATGACTTTTTCACACCAAATGGTACGTATTTTTGTCGCAGAGCAGCTCTACCGTGCCTTTAGTATTTTAAACAATCAACCCTATCATCACGAATGAAAGAGCTCATTTTTGCAACCCACAACCAGAACAAGGTAGAAGAGGTAAAAGCAGTCTTTAAGGAGTACAACATCAAAAGCTTGGCCGATGTGGATTATCACACCGAAATAGACGAGACAGCAAAAACCTTTGAAGGGAACGCATTGTTAAAAGCCAAACATATTTATGCAGTATTTAAAATACCCGTTTTTGCTGATGACAGTGGCTTGGAGGTCGCGGCACTAGATGGTGCGCCAGGAATATATTCGGCGCGCTATGCTGGAGCGGAAAAAAACCACAAAAAAAACAACGCAAAACTTTTGGATGCCTTGGCGCAAACCACAAATCGGAAGGCGCAATTCAAAACCGCTATTGCTTACGTGGATGCCAATACGGAAATTTGCTTTGAAGGCATCGTGAGGGGTGAAATTGCAACGGCACTTAGTGGAACAGGCGGGTTTGGTTATGATCCCCTTTTTATACCAGAAGGCTACAGCAAAACATTTGGGGCACTCCCCCGAGCGATAAAATTAAAACTAAGCCACCGCAGTAGGGCCATTACCGCATTATTTGACTACCTAAAATCCCTAACATAATGTTAATTTTAGATAAAAACATTGCAGAGCATCAAGGAATGCATTTAGTTTGTATAAGCTTATGATCAGACTTTTTACGCAATTCTTCTTTTTAACTGGCTTTTGCACCTTTTTATATGGGCAAGAGGTGATTGGTATTGTCGAAAATGCTTCAGATCAAAAACCCATTTCAACGGTACATATCATCAACTTGAACAAGGTGACCATGTCCATAACCAACAAAGAGGGGAAATTTACCATCGATGCGGAAGTTAACGATACACTTTATTTTTCCTACTTAGGCTACAAACCCATTAAGGTCCGCGTTTCCAATGACTTGGTAAAATATCCCAACACACGCTTTCAACTAACTGAGCTTGCGTTGGCGCTTGAAGAAGTAGTGGTACGCCCCTACCAACTCACGGGTTATTTGGATATAGATGCGCGAAATGTTCCCATCAACAGAACAAGAAGGTACAGCATTCCCGGACTTCCATCGGGAGGATATGAAGCGGGCAACAGAACGCCTCTTGGCGAAATTCGCATTTTACAAGCCATCTCAAATCCGGCTGATTTCTTGTATAATATTTTTGGTAAAAAGCCCAAGCAACTACGCAAACTCAAAAAAGTGAGGGCCAACAACGAGCTTAGAGATTTATTAGCGGTCAAATACGACAGAAAAACCCTGGAACAACTCGTCCAAATTGACCGAGTAGATTTAGACGAAATACTGCGCAAATGTAACTTCTCTGATAGCTTTATCAAAGGAGCTAACGACCTGCAAATCCTGGAGGCCATCAGCAACTGTTATGAAGAGTATAAAATTCTCAATCGCTAAAAAAGCTAAATTCGATACCTTTGCATTTTGAAAGCCTATGTTATTAAACAAATTAAGTGCAATCTCACCTGTTGACGGTCGGTACCGCCCAAAAACAAAATCCCTAAGTCCATACTTTTCAGAATTCGGATTGATCCAATACCGCGTACGGATTGAAGTGGAGTATTTTATAGCCTTGTGCGAACTCCCTTTGCCTGAGCTTAAAGATGTTCCTGCATCGGCCATGGAAGAATTGCGCAGCACCTACCGCCATTTTAATTTAGATCAGGCACAAGACATTAAAGACATTGAAAAGGTTACCAACCACGACGTAAAGGCAGTTGAGTACTTTCTAAAACAATTATTTGACGATTTAAACCTGGGCAAATACAAAGAATTTATCCACTTTGGGCTTACGTCACAGGACATCAACAACACGGCTATTCCGCTTTCTGTTAAAGAAGCTTGTGAAAGCGAATACTTACCAAAACTTCAAGAAGTAATTTCAGCACTTGAAGCGCTTATGACTAGTTGTGAGGGGGTAGCCATGCTGGCCCGCACACACGGACAACCGGCCTCCCCTACCCGTTTGGACAAAGAACTCAACGTATTCAAAACACGTATTGACCAACAGCTTTCACTGATGTCGCAAATCCCAATGGCGGCCAAGTTTGGCGGCGCCACTGGAAATTACAACGCACACAAGGTGGCCTACCCGTCTGTTGATTGGCAAGCGTTTGGAAAAGCATTTGTAGAAAATACCCTTGGCCTGCATCATTCGTTCCCAACAACACAGATCGAGCATTACGATCACTATGCTGCACTATGTGATGCTCAAAAGCGCATCAACACCATACTCATCGATTTCTCCAGAGACATATGGACCTATATTTCTATGGATTATTTCAAGCAACAAATTAAAGAAGGAGAAGTTGGTTCTTCTGCCATGCCACACAAGGTCAATCCCATTGACTTTGAAAATGCGGAAGGGAACCTCGGTATTGCGAATGCATTGCTATCACACTTATCAGAAAAACTACCCATTTCCCGATTGCAACGCGACCTGACCGACAGTACGGTCTTGCGAAATGCAGGCATGCCCCTAGCCCACATGTTGATTAGTTTTGAATCTTTAATTAAGGGAATTGGAAAGCTTGTGGTTAACAAAGCGGCCATACAAAGCGATTTAGACAACAACTGGGCAGTACTTGCAGAAGCCATTCAGACCATTTTGCGTCGCGAGGGATATCCAAAGCCCTACGAGGCACTAAAAGCACTCACCCGCAACAACACGGGTATCGATGAAGCGTCTATTCGTGCGTTTATCGAAACCTTAGATGTATCCAACGAAGTTAGGGATGAGTTACGTGCCTTGAGACCGGAAAATTACACTGGTATTTAGAGCATTTGGCCTATGGCATCTACTGCATTATCAAGCGCGCCTTCACGCTCAAGTGCTTTGGCGAGTACAACCGCTTTTTCTACCTGCATTTTGCTGCCTATCAAACGTGCCAACAAAAAACCTTCATCGGTAGCGGAGCCGAAAAACACGATCTCGTCGGGGCGTTCCACGCTGCCTTCAAGAAGCAATTTTCCAGAAAATTGACGATCACTTACCACCATTAGGGGGTCAAATTGTTGTCCATCAATTATCTCGCGTACTGTTTTTAACTCCTCAGGGAATTGCTCGCCATTTGCTGCCGTTTTGCGAAACATCAATACATTGAGTTTTTGAAAAGAATCCAGCGCTGCTTGCTCCTCCTCATTCAAGACCTCATTGTTGATGCCCAAAATAGAAGTAGGAATATCAATGACAAGGAAATTGGGGTCTTCAGATTTTTCGACATAATAGGACTGAATGCTTTGGGTTTTAGAGCAGCTCGCAAAGGCTACTACAACGGCGAAAATCAATAGTTTTTTCATCTTATTGTTCATTTAATTTTCCCAATTGCTGGCCACCAGGAAGATTCATCTCATTGACAAGCTTGGAAATTTGGGTGAGGTCAATATCACCACTTAGATAAAGCAAGACGGTTTCGGGCTGACGGTCGCCAAGGTTTATTTTGTCCTCGCTTATTTCGCTTACGAACATAAGCAGCTTTTTAACTCTTTCGTCGTTTTTTGTTGATTTGACATAGAAATTAACATTTGCCCCTTTGTCTCGTACGCGCATCAGCTCATCTAAATTTTGGGATTTGATGTGTTTATCTACCCATGTTTGGATTTCTTCGGCGATGCCCTTGCTTTCGGTGGTTATGACCTTAAAGCTTTCGATTTCCTCTACCAGCTTTAAGAATTTATCCGCTTCTGGATCGTTTGTTTCTATGCTAAGCTTTGCAAGCATTTGAAACATTTTTGGACTGATCGAAAAATAACTGACACTGTCGTCGTATTCATATTTTTCGAAAATGTCTTGCCCCCAGCTAAACGAAGCTGTTATAAGGGCTATTATAAGGATACTCTTTTTCATATTAATCTGTCTTTATAAATCTAATAGTCGTTTGACTGAAGGTTTCCATATGGGCCAAACCTTCGTGGCCTTTGTTTAGTTTTTGAGATACAAAATACATGTGTGCCTTAAATTCTTCAAACACAAGTTCTTCGGGGGTAGGTTGAATGGCTTGTGTATTGTTTAGCTGTGTCATAAAAAATCCAAAAACCGCTACCGCAGCTATGGCCACAGCCCTGCGCCAATTGGTTTTGGAAGACGGTTTCACGGGCAATTGCCCCTGATAGGTTTGCTTACGCTCACTAGCAATTGCCTCAAAATAGGGCTTGAATTGCGCAAGTTTGACATCAACTACTGGCTGCGAAAAGTAGTCCATAAGGATCGCCTCTTGCTCGCGTGTCGCTTGGCCCTCAAAATATAAGTCTACGTATTTATGAAGCTGAGTCAATTCCATGATTGTGTGCTTTAATGAGTTGTGCTTTGATTTTTTTTCGTGCTCGTGAAAGCGCTACGCGTACTGCGCCTTCCGATAGTTCGGTAATTTGGGCAATGGTCGCAAAATCGTATTGCTCAATATCCCGTAGTTGTAAAACAAGTTGTTGTTGTTGTGGAAGATCTTCCATAAAGACCATTAGTTTTGAAACGCTGTCTCGTGCATCAATTTGTTTGTCAAGAGAAGCTGTTGCCTTATCGTGATGATAGTGCACCAATCGCAATTGTGAGGCTTGCTTTGACTTTAACCTGTCCAAACAATAGTTTTTGGTCATGGTCATGGCGTAGCCTTCAATATTCGATAATGTTGCCATCTGTGTCATGTTTGTCCACAATTTTGTTATTACTTCTTGTACTGCATCTTCAGCCTCTTCGGTGGATGTCAACAACCTCTTTGCTAAGCGAAACATACTGTCTTGTACAGTCAAGATTCGTTTTAAAAAAGTTTTTTCGTCCATATCGCAGGCAGAAGATTTATTGGGTGTTTGTACAATTAACGAGTTGGGCAAAACCTTGTTACAAATTAGGGAAATTTATTTTTATTAACTTGCCTATTCGAACCTACTCAAACCTATGAAAAAATTTATTCCGCTCTTTATTATTATTTTATTTTTAGGTTGTAAGGACGACATTGACGATACCATTGTTGTTAACACCACAGAAAACCTAGAAGTAGAGGATTTTATCTACAAGGTGATGAATTTTGCCTACTACTGGCAAAAGGATGTTCCTAACCTTGCCGACAACAGGTTTACAGACGACAAAGAATACACCAACTTCTTACAATCTTTTGATGGCCCATCTTCTTTATTCAAAGGGTTGCAGTTTGAAGCAGACAGGTATAGCGCACTTATAGACGACTACGAGGTCTTTGAAAACAGCATCAAAGGGATATCGCTGAGTAACGGGATGGTTTTTGGTTTGGTTCGCTTTTCACAAGACAGCACTGATATTTTCGGTTATGTGCAGTATGTACTACCAGGGTCAGATGCTGAAACAAAAGGCGTCAAGCGTGGAGCTATTTTTGCAGAGGTCAACGGCAATCAACTCACCGTTTCCAACTACAGAGAATTGTTATTTAGTAATGCCAGCAGCTATACCATTGGTTTAGCGACGCTCAACAACAACACAATATCAAAAACAGGCAACAGCATTAGCCTAACCAATAACGAACTAACCGAACAAAGTGTTCACTTGTCAAAAGTAATTCAACACGATGGCAAAAAGGTGGGCTATGTGATGTATAACAGCTTTAGCACCGCTCAAGACGATGCCCTAAAAACAACCTTTGCCAATTTGGCCGCAGCAGCTGTAGACGAACTTGTGGTGGATTTGCGCTACAACAGAGGTGGCGCAATATCAACTGCACAACTGCTCGCAGGACTTATTGCAGGAGAACACGCCAACAAGATATTTGGAAAACTCATATACAATGAAAAATTAAGCGCAAATAATGCAGATGTTGACATCACCAATTCAAACATCAACTTGGGGTTATCGCGGGTATTTTTCTTAACCACACAAAACTCAGCTTCAGCCAGCGAAATGACAATCAATGGATTAAAGCCCTATTTAAATGTGGTTCAAATTGGCGATAAAACAGAAGGAAAAGACGTGGGTTCAAATCCTTTTTACGATTATATTGACAACAACAGAACCATAAACCCCAACCACAAGTACCTGTTGCTACCCATCACCTTTAAAAACTACAACAGCGAAGGCGTGGGCGACTATTCCGAAGGCTTACTGCCCAATGTTGCGCTTCCAGAAACCTTATCTAATATGGGGGTGCTTGGCGATGTGGAAGAACCCCTACTTAAGAAAGCATTAGAATACATAAGCGGGCAAACTTCTGGAAGCATATCAATAGATTCCAACAGCATACCCGCATCATTTGTTGCGCTTCAAACCGAAGCCGGGCGGACAATTTATTTTCCTAAAAACTAAAAGGCATAGCGCAGGGCGATGTTTAGGTTACGTCCCAGCGTCGTAAAGCCAAATATCTCGCTGTATTCCACATCAAAAATATTGGTTACAGCTAAACTGGCTGTGGTGTTCCCAATAAAACTTGGAAAGGCAATACGTACATCTACCAAGGCATAGGCATCCAATTTTTCTTGTGCAAAGGCTTGGTTTACATCATAACGTGATCCTATATAACGCCAATGCAATCCCCATTGTGTTTTGGGTGCTGCATAGTTCAGACCAAGGTTGGCTGCATGCTTGGGCAGGCGCAAAGGCGCTTGATCCACCTTTTCGGTAAAGGTGTAGTTGGTGCTGATGTTCCAATTCTTTAGGCTCCAATTGGCCGCTACCTCCACTCCACGTACTTTAAATATCCCTGGACGGTTTTGATATCCCATAAAATTGGATAAAAAGACAAAATCCACAAAATTATCCTCTTCCCGTTGGAAGGCAACCACGGTAATGCGGCTGTTATCGGTCATTTTTTCTACGCCCAACTCAAGGGTTTGGTTTTCTTCGGGCGTTAGCTCCGTGTTTCCATATATACCACTGTAAAGCTTGTACTGCGAAGGCGCAATAAATGATGTAGCCCAAGAACCAAAAAACTTAAGATAGCCACCAGACGAAAGCGCTGTTACATAAAACGGATTAATTGTAAAGGTTTGGTGACTGCCAAACTCGCTGTGTGCGGAGTTCCGTACACTGGCGTGTAGGGCATAGCCCTTGGCGTGTTGCCACTGCCCACTAACAAAAACCGCAACATTATCATGCGCATAGGTTTCAGAGTCAAAGGCATTCTTAAAACCAGAATCAATGTCTTGGTAAAAAAGACCGCCTAATAGCGTCAGCTCGTCCGATGCGCGGTGACGCCAAGTAAGTTCCGTCGTAAACATAGCTGCTGTGTAATCCGACGGGAACCCGTCTGCATAAGAACGTGAGCTGTCTGTCCAAGAAAACTGCGCTTGAATATTGGAGTTACCCTTAGTGTAGGAAGGCATAAAACCAATCCGTTGTTGTTTGCTTACAAATGAATAATCGGCATCGGCAAAACTGGGAAAGGTGCTGTCGAAGTTGGCATCAAACACATCTCGTTGCAAATAGGCCGACCAAGCCCAAGGGCTGTTGTATTGACTTTGGACACTGAACTGTATGTTTTCTTTTTCAACTGGATCGGTTTCCGTACCCGCTACTGACGACATCCCATCGGATGCTAGTCGTTGCAATGAGCCAGCTAGAGCCACATCGCCAAGTTGATGCTGCACCTCCACAAACTGCTTGCTCACGTCAGAAAGCTTGCCTAATTTTTGGTCAAATGTATTTTGAGTACCCCATTCTTGGGCAACCGTAAGCTTGGTTTTTTGTGTCAGTTCCTTTTTGGTGGTAATGTCTATAACGGCCGTAGCTGCCCCACTTCCGTAAAGGCTACTTGACGCTCCCTTAACCACTTCAATGGTTGCTATTTGGTCTAAAGCTACGAGGCGCAAATCAAAATCCGATTCGATTTGAGAGGGGTCACTGACCACCACACCGTCGATACGGACAAGCACCTGTCGGTTATTACCACCACGAATAAAATAAGACAGGTTTTGTCCAGGGTGCAGTTGGGCACCCGATATATATATACCGGCGTATTGATTGAGTAATTGCGCTAGCGATATGCCCTTGTTTTTAGCTATCGCTGCTGCGCTGATGTGCACAACGGCCTTGCCGCTGTTTTTTCTAGGTTTCGGAATACGCGTATCCGAAACAACTACTTCGTCCAATTGCTCTTGCGCATGGACGGTACCTATACAAAATAGCATTGCTGCTAATAAATATCGCATGTTAAGTTGTTGTACTAATGAACCGATAGTGCTTATCCCGAGCACGCACAGCATGAATCTCTTAGGCAGGTCTCCTGACTCGTACTACTCAACAAACCTTCCCATACGCCGAGGCGGACAGTGGTTGAAGCATTGAGCGTTGCAGTACTTACAGTTGCGGGAACAGCAAAGGCCTTACACCTTTATCCCTTTTCATCTTCGCATGCGGAAGAACCCAAAAGCTACTACAAAGTTAGGGTTTTAACCTTAAAAATAAAGGAGGATTATTGAAAAATATGTACATTTGCACCATAACAAAATACGATGTCCTTCAACAAAAAAGAACGCGTACTTATAAGCTTTATCATTGTAGCTGTATTGGTGCGTTTATTCCCTCACCCTCCCAATGTTGCACCCATAACGGCTGTGGCACTGTTTGCCGGCACCCACTTTAGTCGCAAGCACTGGGCCATACTCATGCCTATTTTGGCCATGTTGGTGACGGATGTCTTTTTGGGCTTTTCGATGATTACGCCCATTGTCTATTTGGCTTTTGTAGGGGTGACCGCCTTGGGGTTTGTGCTAAAAAAAATGAATATTGGCACAGTACTCCTTAGCAGCCTGCTGTTTTTTGTAGTTACCAACCTTGGCGTCTGGTTTTTATACTACCCGCTTACCCCCGAAGGCTTAATGACTTGCTTTACGCTTGCCCTCCCATTTTTTGGGTATGCTGTTGTGGGAGATTTGTTTTTTAGTGCAGCCTTACTTTTTGGTTACCGCTACGCTGCCAAACGTTTCCAGTTGGCATAAAAGTTGGCTTTAATCTCGAATTGTAGCAGCAATTTATAGCTGAATACGGATACATGAATTCATTTACTTTTGACCCTATCGCATTAAGTGTTCGGGACGTAGCAAAGTCGGTGCGCTTTTATCAGCACGTGTTTGATTTAACGGAAATCGAAAATACCGCAGCTAAGTCCGCCACAAGGTGGTTGTCTTTGGGCGAAGGCAAAGAACTGCACCTCATTCCAAGACCAGAAGCGGACAGGTTGCCTGCCTGCCTGCCTGTGGGGTGGCGGTTTAAGTGCTACCTTCATGCTTACAGGAGCTCCCCTGCTTACTCCTCCGCAGCGGGGCGGTCTAGTGCCGTTACTTGATAGTCCAAGGCGTTTTCTTCACCTGCCAGACGAATGATGTCCTTATCAATCTTTTTAAACTCCTTGGAAGACTCGTTGTACTGGTTTACGACCGTGCCTATGGTTCTGCCCAAGCGGCCGTGTACGTCCTCAAAAGCGTTGAGGTGCTTGCCGAGTTTTTCTACGTTCTTCAAGATGTCCTGAATGGAGTTTTCGATTTTAAGGTTGTGCAGCGCCTTTACCGTTATTTGCAGCATCGGAAACAGGCTCATGGGCGATACAATCATCACCTTTTTTTCGTAAGCATAAGACACCAAGTCACGGGAGTTTATCTGCAAGGTTCCTACCCTACTGTTTAGCAGGTCTTGGTATAGCCCGTCGGCAGGGATAAACATATAGGCATAGTCGGTGGTGGTTTCGTTGGGACGTATGTATTTGGCAGTTTCGTCTATGCGCTTTTTGATATCGCTCTTAAAACTTTGCTCCAAGGCCTTAATCGCCTCGGGGTCGCTGCTTTCCACCATTTTGTTGTAGTTGTCCAAAGAGAATTTGGCATCTATGGGAATGATAAAATCCCCCACCTTGACAATGGCATCCACCATTTCTCCATTGGAAAAACAGTGTTGCATAACAAACAACTCGGGTGGTAAGACGTTAGCCAATAGGTTTTCGAGCTGTATCTCCCCTAAAATACCACGCTGCTTGGAATTGCCCAGTATCTTCTCCAAAGTTTTCATTTGGTTGGCAAAACTCAACACCTGTTCGTTGGTTCCCTTGATTTCAGACAAGGCCTTGGTCACGTCGGTAATGGCTTTTTTGGATTCGGCAAACTGTTGGGTAATGGACTGGTTAGACGAGCGTTGGTAGTCGCTTATGCCCTTGGTGATGTTGTCGAGCTTCTGCTCCAGCTCCACACGGGTTTCTTTGGCATTGGTATCTGTTTCTTTACGAATACCCTGAATCTCATCGCGCAACTGCGCATTGAGTTGCATCAAAAATTCATTGGTCACGTCAGTAGACTGCTTCTTTTGGCTTATAAAATAAAAGACTAACAGTGCTAAGACAACAACAAGTACAGGAATCCATTCCATCAAAAAAATGTTTGATTAAATATACGTGAAATTGAGCAATGAACTACTTACTCAAATACATCTTGCGACGACCATACAATTCGTAAAACTCATCGTCTTTTAGGCTGTCGATAAACAAAATGCTCTCGCCCGTACTCTTCATTTCTGGGCCCAGCGCCTTGTCAACGTTCGGGAATTTGTTAAACGAAAAGACCGGTTGCTTGATGGCAAAGCCTTCTAGCTTGGGTTGAAAATTAAAGTCCTTCACTTTTTTGTCGCCCAGCATCACCTTGGTGGCATAGTTCACATAAGGCTCCTTATACGCCTTGGCGATAAAGGGAACCGTCCGCGACGCACGTGGGTTGGCCTCAATGATGTACACGATATCATCCTTGATGGCAAACTGAATGTTAATCAGTCCAACCGTATTGAGCGATAGCGCAATTTTTCTGGTGTGATCCTTAATCTGCTGCATCACAAAGTCGCCCAAGTTAAAGGGCGGCAAGGTCGCATTGGAATCGCCCGAGTGGATACCACAGGGTTCTATGTGCTCCATGATGCCGATGATATAAACGTCTTCGCCGTCACAAATGGCATCTGCTTCGGCCTCAATTGCACCGTCTAGGTAGTGGTCCAACAGCAATTTGTTGTTGGGTATTTTATGCAATAAATCCACCACATGCTTGACCAGTTCTTCTTTGTTGATGACAATTTTCATTCCCTGACCACCCAACACATAAGATGGGCGTACCAGTATGGGGAAGTTTAATTCGTCTGCCAAGGCAAGGGCTTCATCGGCAGTTTCAGCCACACCAAATTCTGGATAAGGAATGTTGTTTTTCTTGAGCAGTGTGGAGAAACTTCCACGGTCTTCTGCCAAATCCAAGGATTGGAAACTAGTGCCCATGATTTTAACACCATAGCGCTCCAGCTTCTCGGCCAGCTTTAGGGCTGTTTGCCCACCCAACTGAACAATAACGCCTTCGGGTTTTTCGTGACGAATGATATCGTAGATATGCTCCCAGAAGACAGGTTCGAAGTAAAGCTTGTCGGCCGTGTCAAAGTCGGTAGAAACCGTTTCCGGGTTACAATTGATCATGATGGTTTCATAACCCGCTTCTGCAGCTGCCAATACGCCATGGACGCAACAGTAATCAAATTCAATCCCCTGACCAATTCTGTTCGGTCCAGAGCCCAATACCACCACTTTCTTTTTATCGGTCACCACACTTTCGTTGTGCACATAGGTATCGCCATCTGGCGTTTCCATTGTACTCTCAAAAGTGGAGTAGTAATAAGGGGTCTTGGCCGTAAATTCAGCAGCACAGGTATCCACCAGTTTATAGACACGGTGAATGTTCAGCGCATCTCGCTTGTTGTAGACCTCACTTTCCAGACAACTCAACATATGGGCAATTTGTCTGTCGCCATAGCCCTTTTGCTTGGCTTCTAACAGCAAAGGCTTTTCAATCGAGTCAATTGTAAAGTTTGAAATTTCTTTCTGCAAGTTGAACAATTCCTCATACTGTTTCAGATACCACATGTCTATCTTGGTGATGTCGTATATCTGACTAAGCGGAATGCCCATCGCAATGGCATCGTAAATCAAAAATACCCGGTCCCAAGAGGCGTGGGTAAGTTTGTCAATAATTTGATTGTAATCGGTATAGCCCTTGCCGTCTGCACCCAGCCCATTTCGCTTGATCTCTAGCGATTGCGTAGCCTTGTGCAAAGCTTCTTGAAACGAACGCCCAATACCCATTACCTCACCAACGGCTTTCATCTGCAAGCCTAGGGTGCGGTCAGAACCTTCAAACTTGTCGAAGTTCCAGCGTGGAATTTTTACAATTACATAATCGAGTGTTGGCTCAAACAAGGCAGAAGTAGACTTGGTGATCTGGTTGTCTAGTTCATCCAGCCTGTAGCCAATGGCGAGTTTGGTAGCCACTTTGGCAATGGGATAACCCGTTGCCTTACTTGCCAATGCCGAGGAACGCGAAACCCGTGGATTAATTTCAATGGCAATAATATCTTCTTTATCGTCTGGACTCACAGCAAACTGCACGTTACAGCCACCTGCAAAGTCACCAATGCTGCGCATCATCTTAATGGCCATATCACGCATTTTCTGAAAGGTCTTATCGGAAAGCGTCATGGCAGGCGCTACGGTAATGGAATCTCCTGTATGGATACCCATAGGATCCATGTTCTCAATAGAACAGATAATTACCACATTGTCGTTGTTATCACGAAGGAGTTCCAGTTCGTATTCTTTCCATCCCATCATGGCTTTGTCAATCATGACTTCGTGTATTGGCGAGATTTCTAAACCGCGTCTTAGCAGTTCTTCAAAGTCTTTTTCGTCATAGACAATAGCGGCTCCAGCTCCACCAAGCGTGTAGGAAGCCCGAATACAAAGAGGAAAACCGAATTCCTGGGCAATTTCTTTTCCTTTAAGAAATGACGTTGCCGTGGCTTGTGGCGCCATAGGAACATCGATTTTTTCCATAAGCTCGCGAAACTTTTCACGGTCCTCGGTAATGTTGATGGCATCGATGTTGACACCAATAAGTTTAACATCGAAGTCTTTCCAAATGCCTTTCTCATCTGCTTCAATACACAAGTTAAGCGCAGTTTGGCCACCCATGGTGGGCAATACAGCGTCAATATGTGGATGTTCCTTCAAAATCTGAATGATGGATTTTGTGGTGAGTGGCAATAAATAAACATGATCGGCCATAGAAGGATCGGTCATGATGGTTGCGGGATTGGAGTTGATGAGTATGGTCTCGATGCCGTCTTCTCTCAGAGAACGAAGCGATTGGGAACCGGAGTAATCAAACTCGCAGGCTTGGCCGATGATGATAGGGCCGGAGCCGATAATTAGGATGCTGTTAAGGTCTTTTGTCTTTGGCATAAATTGCAACTAAATGTTGGTCAAAAATCTCTCGAATATATATAAAAAAAGGTGTTACTGTAACAGTAACACCTTGAAGTTTTAAACGGTTTATTCACTTATTTTTTGTGACGTGGTTCTGAGGAGACAGATATCTTTTTACGTCCCTTTGCGCGACGTGCTGCCAATATCTTGCGCCCGGCTGCAGAAGCCATGCGCTCCATGAAGCCGTGTTTGTTACGACGCTTTCTTCTCGAGGGTTGAAATGTTCTTTTCATCAATGTTTTCTTAAGACGGCTGTAAATATACAATAACTCGTATAAGAACAAACAACACTACCGCAGAAATATGTAAATTTGTTGCCTAAATTGTAACTATGTTTCCAAAATTCATAAAAATTGTACTCGCAATCGCTTCTATAGGATATGCCGTTTACCAATTTATTGAAGGCTATATCGGTAATGGAATTGCGATGATTTTCCTAGCTGGTATTTTTATTTTTCTCTACTACAAGAATGAATTAATCTTACTCTCTTTCCTACGCCTACGCAAGCAAGACTTTGAAGGAACCCAACGCTGGTTGAATAGAATTAAAAAACCTGAATCTGCACTCACCCAAAAGCAACAAGGCTATTTTTATTTTCTACACGGTATGATAGAAGCACAAAAAAACCTGACCAAAGCCGAGCGTCACTTCAAAAAAGCCATTTCGCTGGGGCTTAATATGAAGCACGATTTAGCTATGGCCAAACTCAGCCTCGCTGGTATCGTGATGCAGAAAAGACGCAAGCGAGAAGCCACATTACTCCTAAACGAAGCTAAAAAATTGGATAAGCAGAACATGCTTGCCGATCAAATCAAGCTGATGCAGCAGCAGTTAAAGAAGATTTAACTAAGCCGGCGTCAAGATAATCTGCGGTAAGTGCTGATTAAACCATTGTGCGCTTGTCATGATCATTACGTGTGTTCCTTTGGGAACTGGGATAAAATCCTTTAAATGCAGGGCTGGGAATACCATGTCATAAGTCCCGTGAATATGTGTCACATTGGGCAGCGGCGTATCTTGACTCCAATTAAAAAGAACTTCCAACGACCAGTTCAGGTATTCTGGCGATCGAACAGAAAGGTATTTTTTATTTAAATCCATGCGCTTTCGTGCAGTAGGACCAAAAACAAAGCCCACAAAATCTTCTAAATTGTCAATCCACTGAACAGGGAAAAACTTGTAAGCACTTGTCTTGCGGGTAACGCGCATATGAATGGGAAACTCACGCCAGGTTCGCACGCTTGAAATGATGATAACCTTCCGACAAGAAATGATTTTAGACATCTCTTGCACCAATATGCCACCAAAAGAAACACCGATTAAAACAGGATTGGGATGTGTCACTTTTTCGCACATACGTTTGGCATAAGACACCAAGGTTTCTTCCTGGTTGGGCATAAACCAAGACAACAAATGCACCTCGAAAGGGCTGCTGAGTTTTATGCGTTCAAAAATCTCATTATTAGCAGCCATACCGGGCATCATGTAGACATGAATGGCAGCACTCTTCTTCATTGCAAACTAAATGTACATAAAATTTTCGTAGATTTGCAAACTAGCAATTCACTAATGGATAAAATCAACGTCACTGACAACGCTTTTTTGCGCCAATTTGAAACAGAAGTTCAAGGTGAGCTTGCCAAAATAGAATACGCACAACAGGAACGCAAAATCTTTCTAACCAAACTCGTGGTTCCAAAAGAAAAATGCCCAAACGATTTTAGCGATGCTTTTATCAAGGAAGTACTGTCTATCATAGCAGAGCGAAACATCAGTATGATGCCAACCAGCCCAGAGATTGTACTTTTTATCCGCAAGAACAAACGCTACAGAAGCATGCTCCCCATTGGCGTACGCATCTAAGTTTGCTAGGCTGTAACCGCCGTGGTTACATCAAAATTTACCAAACCATCATCATCAATTGCAGTCAAGCGTACGCGCTGAATGGTATTGCATAGCGCCGGATTCCAAAAGGCTTTTACTTTAACATAATTAGGAGTAAATCCGTGGATAAATCCATTCTTGTTTTCAGACTCAAACAACACTTCGTGTTCAGTACCTAATTGGCTTTCATAAAAAGCACGTCGCTTTTTTTGGGACAACCCGCGCAACATCTTACTCCTTTTGGCACGAACCGCTTTAGGAACAACAGCAGGCATACCAGCCGCAAGGGTGTTCTCACGCTCCGAATAAGTAAATACATGAAGGTATGAAACATCAAGTTCGTTGAGAAAATGATAGGTTTCCATAAAATGTTCGTCTGACTCTCCGGGAAACCCTACAATTACATCAACCCCAATGCAAGCGTGGGGCATACGGGCTTTTATCTGCGCCACACGCTTACCGTATAGCTCGCGCTGATACCTCCTACGCATGGCAGCCAAAATCTCGTTGCTGCCACTTTGTAGCGGTATGTGAAAATGCGGCACAAAACGCTTGGAATCGGCTACAAAATCAATGGTCTCTTGACGCAATAAATTGGGCTCTATAGAAGAAATACGTATGCGCTCCAATCCAGAAACCTCGTCCAAAGTGCTTACTAAATCAAAAAACGTATGGTCGTGTTTTTTTGCGCCAAATTCACCCTTGCCAAAGTCACCAATATTAACCCCCGTCAACACCACCTCTTTGATGTCTTGCGCAGCAATTTCATTTGCTTGCCTAAGGATATTATCAAGTGTATCGCTACGCGAAAAACCACGCGCCAAGGGAATGGTACAGTAGGTGCATTTGTAGTCGCAACCATCTTGAACCTTTAAAAATGCACGTGTGCGTTCGCCAATGGCATAACTCCCAATATACTGCTCCACGGCATCAATAGAGCAAGCGTGAACAGCAGTTTCAGAAGCCGTTTTGCTCTCAACAAAATCCACTACATTAAACTTTTCGTTGGCGCCTAAGACCAAATCTACCCCGTCCAAAGCAGCCAAGGTTTCAGGTTTAAGCTGTGCATAACAGCCTATGGCAACCAGAAAACCATCGGGGTTTTGCTTGAGCGCTTGCTTGACTATGGTTTTGAATTTTTTGTCTGTATTTTCTGTAACCGAACACGTGTTAATAACGTATACATCTGCAGGAGTATCAAAAGCGGTTTCGACGTAGCCTGCTGCCTTAAAAGAACGGGCAATAGTCGATGTTTCTGAAAAATTCAGCTTACATCCCAAAGTGTAAAAAGCTACCGAACCTGTTGAAGACATATTGTCGTTTTTGCAAATATAATCCTATATGATTGAGGTGCAACCTGCCTAGTAGCGGAATTGCTTTGTGGCAGCAAACAAATGCGTCAAAATAGCTTTGTCTTCAGCAGACATATCTTGACCACGCCGGGCCATAACCACAGCAGCCGTATTCAGCATCTTGTCCAAATTGTTTTCGGTCATGCCCTGAGAACCACCTCGAGAAAAACTGGGAATAAACGTCCGTGGAAAACCCATGCTAAAAATACTGCAACCAACACCTACAACAGTAGCTGTATTCAGTGGTGTTTGAATAGCCGTTTTGGAGTGATCGCCCATAATAAGCCCACAAAACTGCAAACCAGTGGATATAAATTTTTGTTGGGTGTAGTTCCAAGCACGGGTGTTACCGTAATCGTTTTTAAGGTTTGACGCATCGGTCGCAGCGCCCAAATTACACCACTCCCCTATTGCAGCATTACCCAAAAAACCATCGTGTCCCTTGTTGCTGTTGCCAAGCATCACCACGTTATTGAGCTCGCCACCTGCCTTACAATGGGGTCCAAGACTGGTACCACCATAGATTTTAGCACCCATTTTAATAACACTGTTTTTACCAATATAAATAGGTCCACGAAGCAAAGCGCCTTCCATAACGGTTGCGCCATCGTCCATGATAATGGGCCCATCTTGTGTGTTGTATACTGCTGCAAAAGAAGTGACATTTGCGCCAACCAACACTGGATAGTTACCGTGCTGTTGGTTTGTTTCGTTTAGTTTGTTGTTGTGTGTAGCGCTAAAAAAAGAAGCATCTTCAATCAGGACCTCCGCATTTTTGGAGAACAAATCCCACGGATAGCGAACAAGACGTATTTCAGCATCGATGCCAATGGTTTCAAATGTTTCCAATGCCGTGTCCGTACTGGAGCCAGCACCACAAAAAGCAATCATGGTACCGTTGTGCATCAGTTTCTGTCCGTCTTTCAAATCGTTGATTGCCGATAGGAGTCCGGAGTTGGGAAGGCATCCCGCCATGACTGCAAGTTCAAAAGAAGGGGTTGATTCTTGAAGGTAGGTTTCTGTTTCAACGACAACCTCAGCATCTAGTGCAAGGGACCATCGCTTGGCTAGCGTCATGCCGCCGAGCAACAAATCAGCAACTGGTCTGGTGTAGACCAAAGGCAGTAAATCAGAACGGTTTGGACCGTCATATAAGCAAATACGCATGTATCAAAGATAGGTGTAAATAAAAAAACCTCCACAAGGAGGTTTTAAATTTGATTCCAATTCAAAATTATTTTTTGAATTTGGCGTATTTGTTCTTGAACTTGTCAATACGTCCAGCCGTATCTACAAGTTTGGATTTACCTGTATAAAATGGGTGTGATGTACGTGAAATTTCAAGTTTAACTAACGGATACTCAACACCATCTACTTCGATTTTCTCCTTAGCATTGGCAGTTGACTTTGTTATAAAGACGTCTTCATTAGACATATCCTTGAATGCCACCAAGCGATAATTGTCGGGATGTATACCTTGTTTCATAATGCGTTTCATTTTAATGGGGGTGCAAATTTAATTATTTTATCTAAATTTACCATACACTTAACACTTAAAAAACAACATATGGAAACTTCACCAAAATTAGGGACTTATAATTATCGCTATGGTGCCATGGCTGGCGGCATTGGAATCGTATTCAGTATCATGCTTTTCTTCATGGACATGACTTATGATCAATCCCCTGTTATTCAGGCAATCAATATCTTGATACCTGCGTCAATGGCTGTAATGGCAACACTAACATTCAAAAAAGATAATACAGGGCTACTTTCGTTAAAACAAGCCATCAAACTAGGGGTTGGTGTGTTTTTTGTAGCCGCAATTATTGGATTAACATACTTTACCGTCTTTATCAATTTTGTTGAAACCGACTATATTTCGAATACTGCTGCTATGCAAGCCGATGCACTGCGTGAAGCACAACCAACTATGGATGAGGATATTATCGAAATGCAACAAACCAATACCGAAAAGTATTTCTACATAAGCTATCCTGTCATTTTAATTATAAACGTATTCATCGGGCTTATAGTTGGATTGGTAACCGGCTTATTCACAAAAAAAAGTTAATTGACCAAACATCCAAACTTATCAATTGTCATTCCCTTTTTAGATGAGGAAGCATCGCTTCCGGAACTCTACGCATGGATTGTTCGTGTTTTAGACAAGGCTGAGCTCAGTTTTGAAATTATTTTTATTGACGACGGCAGCACCGACAACGCTTGGGACTGGGTCTCAGCCACTAGTGCGCAAGACAAGCGTATTCGCGGTATTCGGTTTTTGCGCAACTACGGTAAGTCGCAAGCGTTGCACGCGGGGTTTTTAGCTTGCACAGGTGAAGTTATTTGCACCATAGATGCCGATTTACAAGACTCGCCAGAGGAACTTCCCGAACTCTATAAATTAATCGTAGAGGAGAATTACGACATGATATCAGGGTGGAAAAAGAAAAGGTACGACTCCTACCTTTTTAAAAACCTACCGTCCAAAATATTTAACTGGGCTGCAAGATTAGTGTCAGGCATCAAGCTACATGATTTTAATTGTGGCCTAAAAGCCTACCGTAGTGATGTGGTGAAAACCATTGAAGTGTATGGCGAAATGCACCGCTATATCCCCGTTCTGGCCAAGCAAGCTGGTTTTGGAAAAATCGGAGAGAAAGTAGTACAGCACCAAAAACGCAAGTTTGGTCATTCTAAATTTGGAGCCGACCGCTTTGTCAAGGGTTTTTTAGATTTAATTACCTTGTGGTTCCTGCATCGCTTTGGTAGAAGACCCATATATTTTTTTGGACTCATTGGCAGCATTATGTTGCTTATGGGCTTTAGTTTCTCTCTATATCTTGGTATAGACAAACTATTTGTTAACCCTACCGGAAGAATGATTGCCCAAAGACCCCAATTCTATGTGGCGCTTACAACCATGATACTCGGAAGTCAGTTCTTTTTAGCTGGATTTTTGGGAGAAATTGTGATTCGAAACAGAGACCACAAAACCAGGTATAAAATAAAAGAATACTTACCCCTTAACTCCGAATGGAATATGTAAATTTGTGGCCTAATTATTACCCATGAGTACATCTTTTTTAGCACGCGTCGCTGCCTGGGAACTCCCCCCATTTGACGATGAAACAAGACAAGCTGTGGCCGAATTAAAAAACAACCCCACTGCACTAGAAGATGCTTTTTATAAGGATTTGGCCTTTGGAACAGGCGGCATGCGAGGTATTATGGGCGTAGGTACCAACCGTGTAAACAAGTACACCTTTGGTAAAACAACACAAGGATTAAGCGATTACATAAAGGCGCAGTTTCCAAATGAAACACCTAGCGTGGTAATTGGCTATGATTGCAGACACAACAGCAAGGAACTCGCACAAACCGTGGCTGCCATTTTTTCAGCAAACGACATCAAGGTCTATTTATTCACAGATTTACGGGCCACACCCGAGGTTTCTTTTGCCGTACGTCACCTAAACTGCCACTGTGGTATCGTGCTTACGGCATCCCATAACCCGCCAGAATACAATGGATATAAGGTCTATTGGCAAGATGGCGGGCAAATTGTTCCTCCGCAAGACAACGGCATCATATCGGCCATCAACAATACGGCCTATGAAGCTATTTTGTTTGATGCTAAACCCGCACTTATTACCCCCATCGACCACGCCATAGACGAAGCCTTTCAAGATGCTTCTGTTGCAGTTGGTCGTATTGGAAATGGGAATCGCGAAAAAGTCAAAGTGGTATTTACGCCACTACACGGCACTTCCGTAACGGCCATTCCACAGGTTCTAGAAAAAGCAGGATATAAGCATGTCTCGATAATCGAAGAACAGGCCAAACCAGACGGTGACTTCCCTACCGTTAAATCGCCAAACCCAGAAGAACCCGAAGCCCTACAAATGGCGATGGAAAAAGCCAATGCTATTGGTGCTGATATTGTGATTGGAACCGATCCCGATGCAGACCGCCTGGGGATAGCCGTAAGAAACGAAAACAACGAACTCGAACTCCTCAACGGCAACCAAGCGATGGTGGCCATGACGGATTTCATCTTGAGCAAAGGCAACTACACCGCCGAAGAAAACCCATTTGTGGGCTCGACTGTTGTTTCTACCCCCATGATGAGTGTCTTGGCAAATCACTATGGTGTTGAATGTAAGCTTGGACTTACGGGCTTTAAGTGGATAGCGCAAATGATTGAGCACTACCCCAATCAGAAATGCCTTGGTGGTGGTGAAGAAAGTTTTGGATATATGGTTGGCGACTTTGTTCGTGACAAAGATGCCGTAACAGCGGCACTACTGGCATGTGAATTGGTTACCGAGGCCAAATCAAATGGCAGTTCATTCTTTAATGTGCTGTTGGAATCCTATGAAAAATTGGGTTGCTTTCAAGAGCGCTTGGTTTCATTGGTCAAAAAAGGAAAATCGGGTGCTGAGGAAATCGAAAGCATCATGGATCGCTTTAGAAAAGACCCTCCTAAGTATATCGAGGGCAGTCCAATTCGTTTTATTGAAGACTATGCAACAGCTGTTAGAACGGTCGTACATACGCAAGAAAAAGAAATGATACCTTTGCCCAAAGCAAATGTGTTGATTTTTATAGCTGAAGATGGTACGCGAGTAGCTGCCAGACCCAGCGGCACAGAACCTAAAATAAAGTTTTACGTGAGTGTTAATACAAACCTTAATTCCACTCGTGACTATAGAACGACCAAAAATCAACTCGATCAAAAAATGGATCGCATTTTGGCTGAATTAGGGATGTAAGATGAGTCCAATTAGATACATACTGCGTTACGCGCTTCCGTACAAGGGGTATATTGCACTTAATATTGTGTTCAACATACTGTACGCGCTGTTCAATGCAGCCTCTTTTTTGGCTTTGTTGCCTATGCTAGAAGTACTTTTTAGAAACAACGAGGCACCAATGGCAATGCCTACGCGAGAAAGCAGCAATTCCTATCAAGAATATCTCTTTGACTCTTTTAGATTTCAAATTGCTGATTATGCCAAAGGCGATGCCACAAAAGCATTGATGTTGGTGATTGGCATGATTTTGATCACCTTTTTACTGAAAAACCTCTTTAATTATTTAGCCGTTTTTTTTATTACCTACATGCGTAATGGCGTGGTGAAAGACTTACAGCGCAACATCTATAAAAAGTTAATTTCATTTCCTGCTAGTTTCCATGCCAACAACAAAAAAGGAGACACGATATCTCGTGTAACTTCTGATGTTACGGAAGTACAACGCTCTTTTTTGAGTGTGTTTGAAATGCTTATTCGGGAACCGCTGACCATTCTATTTGCACTGATTACCATGTTTGCTTTAAGCGCTAAACTCACGCTGTTTGTTTTGGTATTTATTCCCATTGCAGGCTGGCTCATTTCAATTGTAGGAAAGAGCCTAAAGTCGCGCTCGGAAAGGGTACAAAAAGAACAAGGAGAGCTACTTTCCTATTTAGAGGAATCCCTTACGGGCATACCCATCATTCAAATCTTTACCGCAGAACATATTTTCAATAAAAAATTTGCTGCTGTTACCAAGCGGCTTTTTAATTTTTCAAACAAGCTTATTCACAGAGAGAGCCTCGCCAGTCCGATAAGTGAATTTTTGGGTGTAGCGGTTATTGGCACCATCTTGTACATAGGCGGTCGGCTTGTATTGGTCGAACAATCCATGAGCGGTGAAGAATTTATTACCTATATGACCTTGGCCTATGGTGTACTTACGCCGGCTAAATCCATGAGTAGAGCCGTGTATAGCATTCGAAAAGGAAATGCTGCCGCGCAACGCATTATGGAATACCTCTTCCATAAATCAGAAATTCAATCACCTGCAAACCCAGCAGCATTACCCGAGTTTTCGTCTGAAATTAGTTTTGAAAACATACAATTTAAGTATGAAGACGAAACGGTAATTGATGGGTTTAATTTAAAAATACCCAAAGGAAATTCCGTAGCGCTTGTAGGCGCATCGGGAAGTGGAAAAACCACCATAGCCAACCTGTTGGCACGTTTTTATGACCCACAACAGGGAACCATTAGTATCGACAACACACCCATTGATTCCGTTGACCTAAATGAACTGCGAAGCATGTTTGCCTATGTTACGCAAGACGCCATACTGTTTCACGATTCGGTCAAGGAAAACCTACTTATAGCAAAGCCAAACGCATCGGCAAAAGAGCTAGAAACAGCATTGCAAATTGCAAATGCACATGATTTTATCACCCAACTACCACAGGGCATTAAAACCGTAATTGGCGATGCCGGAAACAAACTCTCAGGAGGTCAAAAACAACGTTTGGCCATTGCAAGAGCTGTGCTCAAAAACCCGCCTGTAATGATTCTCGACGAAGCCACCTCGGCTTTGGACACCGAGTCTGAAAAACTGGTGCAAGATGCACTTCAAAAAATGATGCAAAACCGAACCTCATTGGTCATTGCACACCGCCTATCTACAATCAAAAGTGCAGATGAAATTATTGTTCTCGACAAAGGAAAGGTAGTAGAAAGAGGAACGCACAAAGCACTGTTGGCTCAAGATGGTGTGTATAAAAAACTAATTGAGCTACAATCATTTAACTAACATGATGCGGTTACACAAAAATTTAGTTCTGGCAGTGCTTAACGGAATGCAACAGATATTTAATGAAGAGAAATATGCAGACAAGGTTGTGGCGCAAGTCCTCAAAAGTGACAAACGCTGGGGAAGTCGTGATCGTAGCTTTATTGCAGAAACCACTTATGAGATTGTGCGTTGGAAGCGTCTTTATGCTGCTATTGCAAACGTTCAAGAACCTCTAAATCGCCAAGATTTTTGGCGCATTTTCGCTGTTTGGGCTACCCTCAGAGGCTATGTGTTGCCAGATTGGAAACCCGTTGAAGGAACCCCCACACGACGTATTAAGGGAAAATTTGAAGAACTGCGCCAAGAACGCAAATACCGTGAGTCTATCCCCGATTGGCTGGATGCATTGGGGCGCAAAGCCTTGGGTGAAAAAAAGTGGACACTTGAGATGGAAGCACTCAACATCATGGCGCCAGTTGTGCTACGAGCCAATGCTCTGAAAACACTTCCCAAGCTGTTGCGCAACGCGCTTCTTGAAGAAAAAATTAAAACGCAGACCCTCACAAAATATCCCGATGCCTTGGTACTTGACGAACGTGCCAATGTGTTCAGCACTGAAACCTTTAAGCGAGGTTGGTTTGAGGTACAAGATGCTTCATCTCAATCTGTAGCACCGTTTACACAGGTTGCTCCAGGAATGCGTGTAATAGACGCTTGTGCCGGTGCCGGAGGAAAGGCCCTGCACTTGGCCGCAATGATGAAAAATAAGGGACAGTTGATTGCCTTAGACATTTATCAATACAAATTAAGGGAGCTTAAGCGAAGAGCCAAAAGAGCAGGTGCGCACAACATCGAAACCCGACACATTGACAACAATAAGGTTATCAAAAAACTACACGGCTCTGCCGATAGGGTTTTGTTAGATGCACCCTGTAGCGGTTTAGGAGTTTTACGAAGGAATCCCGATGCAAAATGGAAGCTAAATCCAGAATTTATTGATCGTGTTGTGCTGGAACAACAACAGATAGTAACGCAATACGCACATATGGTTAAGCCAGGGGGCAAGTTGGTATACGTAACCTGTTCCATACTGCCACAAGAAAACGAGGAGCAAATTGCAGCCTTTATGGAAACCGAAATAGGCAAAGAATTTACGCTAGAAAAAGAACAGCACTTGTGGCCAGCAGTAAACGGATTTGACGGCTTTTATATGGCCCGACTGCTGCGAAAAGCCTAAGTTGTTGATAAATTGATGTGTTTCGTTTACTTTTTGGGGGAATAAACCCATGCTCTTCAACACTACTATGCTTATTTTTGTGACTTAATCATTATCTATGATTTGTTTCTTTGGCGATCCCAATAAACACATTTACGTTGTTCAGAAAGAACTTCCAATAGCTGAAGAAGACCAGCAAAAATTACAATGGCTTTTTGGCGGTTATCCCTTGCTGCGCAAGTCCTTTGTTCAAGCAGATCTTATCGGACCTCGTATTTCGATGATTACCCCTTGGAGTACTAACGCGGTAGAGATTTGCCACAACATGGGGCTAACAGACATCATCCGTATTGAACAATTTTGGGCAAAAGACAACATCGTTTTTGATCCCATGATTCACCAGCGTTTTAAGGAGTTGGATCAGCATATTTATGACAACAAGAAAAAGCCAGAAGCCATACAAGAGATTGATGATATTGCTGCGTATAACCAACAAGAAGGCCTGTCGTTGAGCGATGACGAGGTTGCTTACTTGGAAGGCTTGGCAGTACGTCTTGAGCGCCCGTTAACCGATTCAGAAGTGTTTGGGTTTTCGCAAGTCAATTCCGAGCACTGTCGTCACAAGATTTTTAACGGTGAATTTATTATAGACGGCAAGGCCAAAAAGCAATCGCTATTTGAGCTTATTAAAAATACATCCAAAAAGAACGGCGCCAATTTGGTTTCTGCCTACAAAGACAATGTCGCATTTATCAAGGGCCCTACCCTAACCCAGTTTGCGCCACAGCGGGCCAACGAACCTAGTCCATACGTAAAAAAATCTTTTCGCTCGGTGCTTTCGCTAAAAGCAGAAACGCACAACTTCCCCACAACCGTAGAACCCTTTAACGGTGCCGCTACAGGTTCAGGTGGCGAAATAAGAGACCGTTTGGCTGGAGGTCAAGGGTCAATTCCAATGGCAGGAACAGCAGTCTACATGACCGCATATCCCCGAACGGAGCCCAACAGACCTTGGGAGCGATGTGCACCACGGCCTTGGCTGTATCAAAACCCAGAAGACATTCTCATCAAAGCCTCAAACGGTGCTTCTGATTTCGGTAATAAATTTGGGCAACCCCTTATTGCGGGTTCACTTCTGACATTTGAACACAACGAAAACAGCAAAACCATTGGTTTTGATAAGGTCATCATGCTTGCAGGAGGCATTGGCTATGGAAAATTACAGCAAAGCCTAAAACAAACACCCAAAAAGGGCGACAAGATTGTTGTTATGGGAGGTGACAATTACCGCATTGGAATGGGAGGAGCTGCTGTATCTTCAGCAGATACGGGTGCCTTTGACTCGGGCATTGAATTAAATGCCGTGCAACGTTCCAATCCCGAAATGCAAAAACGTGTTGCCAATACTGTTAGAGCAGCGGTTGAAGCAGACAACAACCCCATTATTTCGATACACGACCACGGAGCAGGTGGGCATCTAAACTGTCTCTCTGAACTCATTGAGGAGGTTGGTGGGAATATCGCCTTAGACAAGCTTCCTTTTGGAGACCAAACGCTTTCAGCAAAAGAGCTTATTGGAAATGAATCCCAAGAGCGGATGGGGCTGATTACCGATGCCAAAGGATTGGTACAACTCAAAGAAATTGCAGAAAGAGAGCGTGCGCCTATTTTTGAAGTGGGAGAGGTTACTGAAAATCACAAGTTCCAAATTCAGGACGAAACAACAAAGCTGTCGCCAATTGACTTGGACTTGTCGGATTTCTTTGGCAAAACGCCCAAGACTGTCATGCAGGATAGCACACAGGCTACAAAATATGCTGCTGTACCAGCAACTCAAGCTTTTGAGGAACACGTAGCCTGGTTATTGCAGCTAGAGGCAGTGGCGTGTAAAGATTGGCTTACGAACAAGGTAGATCGTTGTGTGACCGGTCGTGTGGCACAGCAGCAATGTGTGGGACCACACCAGTTGCCTTTGGCCAATTGTGGGGTAATGGCGCTGGATTTTGACGGCGTTCACGGCATGGCTACAGCTGTGGGACATGCACCCTTAGTTGGTCTTATTGATGCTGGCTTGGGAAGTAAAAATGCCATCGCAAAAGCACTTACAAATATCATTTGGGCACCCATTGCGGATGGTCTTAGTAACGTGAGCCTTTCGGCCAACTGGATGTGGGCATGTAATAACCCTGGAGAAGATGCACGTCTTTACGAAGCCGTTGAGGCATGTGCTGACTATGCCATTAAACTGGGTATTAACATCCCAACAGGAAAGGATTCGCTCTCCATGAAACAAAAATACCAAAACGAAGAAGTACTTGCGCCGGGTACTGTTATCATTTCTGCCTCTGGGCACTGTGATGCCGTTGACAAAGTAGTAACCCCAGAACTTAAAGCGGATGGTGGAGCGGTATATTTAATAGACCTATCAGATGGCAATGCTGCTTTAGGTGGATCTGCCTATGCACAACTGCAACAAAGCATTGGAACAGCAGCGCCCGATGTTGCTAAAGCAACATATGTTAAGAAAGTTTTTAACCAAGTTCAAAAAGAAATTAAAAAAGGAAATATTGCTGCTGGACATGATATCGCTGCTGGCGGCCTTATCACTTCCTTGCTAGAAATGTGTTTTGCAGCAGATGGGTTGGGCATGACAATTACCCCGCCCAAAAACGAAAAAGGTGTAGCACAAACACTGCTTTCCGAACAAGTAGGTATTTTGGTGCAAGCAGCACCCGAAGTCGCAGAACGACTGAAGAAAAAAGGGATTGACATTGTTAAAATAGGTACACCAACCAATACAAATAGCCTTGATATTAAAGGAGATGACGAGGCATATACCCTCGATATTACAACCTATAGAAAATACTGGTTTAAGAGTTCTTATCTTCTTGACCGCAAACAAAGTGGCGAACAAAAAGCCAAAGAACGCTTTGATTCTTTTGACAAAACCCCTTTGCAATTCAACTTCCCCAAAAACTTTGAAGGGACAATAAAGCCACAACCTAGCCGTAAAATAAAAGCTGCCGTAATTAGAGAAAAAGGCAGCAATTCTGAACGTGAAATGGCCTATATGATGCACTTGGCAGGCTTTGAAGTCAAAGATGTTCACATGACAGATTTAACTTCGGGCAGAGAAGATTTGAGCGACGTACAATTACTGGTAGCAGTCGGCGGTTTTTCAAATTCCGATGTACTGGGTTCTGCAAAAGGATGGGCAGGCACCATCAAATACAACGAAAAAGCAAAACAAGCCATTGAGCAGTTTTTTGCCAGACCCGACACCTTAAGTTTGGGCGTATGTAACGGTTGCCAGCTTTTCATAGAATTGGGCTTGTTGCATCCTACGCATAGTGAAAAACCAAAAATGGAACACAACGACTCGGGTAAATTTGAATGTGTTTTTACAGATGTAGTCATAGAGGAGAGTCCAGCCATCATGCTCAACCGCTTGCAAGGAAGCAGGTTAGGCATTTGGGCAGCTCATGGGGAAGGCAAGTTTGTATTCCCCGAAGGCAAAAACAAGTATGCAATCGCTGGAAAATACGCTTATGACGCATACCCGTCAAATCCAAACGGATCAGACCACAATACTGCCATGCTCAGTAGTGACGATGGCCGCCATTTGGTGATGATGCCACACCTTGAGCGTGCCATATTCCCTTGGAACTGGGGAAGCTATCCTGACAGCCGCAACGATGAGGTGAGTCCGTGGATAATGGCCTTTGAAGATGCCTACAACTGGATTTTAAGTAGGTAAAACCAAAAAAATATCGTTTTTTTGAATATTAGCAATAAGACGAAAAAATGCCTTCAATTATGAGAACACCAAAAAGACTTTTTGATTTTATTGATATAATGGCAACGAACAAACCGTTGGAAAATGCCGTTAATTCAAAAACTACAGGTGCGTGGGTGGGCCTATCCACACCCGAAGTAAGTGAACTCGGAAACAACTTGAGTGCGAAGCTTCTTTCAATGGGCGTTGCAGCAGGCGATAAAATAGCCATGATTTCGTCTACCAACAGAACAGAATGGGTGCTTGCCGACTATGCCATGACACAAATTGGCGCCATAAATGTGCCCATATACCCAACCATTTCTTCGGATGATTATGCCTATATCATGAACCACGCAGAAGTAAAATTCTGTTTTGTTTCAGATTCGGAGGTATTGGATAAGGTGCGTGAAATTCAGTCCAGTTGTCCAACAATTGAAAACGTATTCAGCTTTGATACTATTGAGGGCTGTGATACGTTCGAATCGCTTCTGAGCGAAAAACCAACAAAAGCACAACTTCAAGAAATTGAAGCCCGTAAAAAAACTATTGATGAAGCGGACTTGGCAACCATCATCTATACTTCTGGAACTACTGGAAGACCAAAGGGCGTGATGCTAAGCCATCAAAACATTGTAAGCAATGTGATTGCAAGCCAAAAACGTTTACCACTGACATATGGAAACGCAAAAGCCTTGAGCTTTTTGCCCATGTGTCATATCTATGAACGTATGCTCCTCTATCTCTACATTTATTCTGGCGCAAAAATCTATTTTGCGGAATCGCTGGAAACAATCGGAGACAACCTTAAAGAAATTCAACCTAGCATGATGACTGCCGTACCACGCCTTTTAGAAAAGCTGTATGACAAAATTTACGCTAAGGGCGCGGACTTATCTGGCATCAAGAAAAAATTGTTTTACTGGGCCGTTGATTTAGGGCTGCAATACGAGCCCTATGGCCAAAACGGCTGGTGGTATGGGCAGAAATTAAAAATTGCACGTAAGCTTATTTTTAGCAAATGGAAAGAAGCCCTTGGCGGAAATCTAGACCTAATTGCATCTGGTAGTGCGGCGCTGCAACCGAGGTTAGCGCGTATATTCACAGCAGCAGGCATGACGGTAGCTGAAGGCTATGGCCTTACCGAAACCTCGCCCGTGGTTTCTGTTAATGACATGCGCAACGGGAAAATGCGTATTGGTAGCGTTGGACCAATTATTGAGAAGGTTGAGGTTAAAATAGCCGAAGACGGCGAAATCTTATGTAAAGGACCCAACATCATGATGGGCTATTATAAAGACGAAGAAAAAACCAATGAGGTGCTTAAGAATGGATACTTCCACACGGGAGATATTGGTCACATTGACCCAGACGGGTTTTTAAAAATCACAGATCGAAAAAAAGCAATGTTTAAAACTTCGGGCGGAAAATACATCGCACCACAAGTCATTGAAAATGCCATGAAACAATCTGTATTTATTGAGCAAATTATAGTGGTTGGAGAAAACCAAAAATTTCCTGCGGCGCTCATTCAACTAAACTTTGATGCAGTAGAAGTATGGGCCAAAGAAAAGCAACTAAGCCTAACTGCTGACCGAGCATTATGGTGCGAAAATACAGACGTCCAAAACAAAGTTATGGATGAAGTGAACAACATCAACGAACGTTTTGGTCAATGGGAAAAAGTAAAAGAAATACGCCTTACGCCAGACGTTTGGTCTGTAGATGATGGACAGCTTACGCCTACCATGAAGCTAAAGCGAAAAGTCCTCAAGGAAAAATACAATTCACTAATAGAAAATATATATAGCGCATAAAATACTATGCGTGCATAGTATTTTTTTGTATGTTTGGGGTATGCAAGTAACCACTTCGTACCCAACCATTGACGCACTATACCGAGCAGCATGGCAAGCCATTGCCAAAATGTACAATGAAGAAGCTGCTAAATACGACACCACAATGGCAACAGGTTTGGCGTTGTTATCAATAGACCCTGTTCACGGAACTCCCTCAACGGCGATTGCGCCAAAGATGGGTATGGAGGCCACCAGCCTTTCTAGAACACTAAAGACACTTGAAAACAAGGGATTGATTGTTCGTGAACCCAATCCTGATGACGGCAGGAGCGTATTGCTTAAACTCACCACGGCAGGGCTAGAAAAAAGGGATTTGTCAAAATCCTTTGTTGTGAAATTTAATGAGCAAGTAACGCAAAACATCGATGCTAAAAAGCTAGAGGCCTTTAGGGAGGTATCCGAAACCATCATCGAACTCATACAATCAAAAAACATTTACAAATAACCTACCTATGAACAGACGTATAAAAAAAGTAGCCGTATTAGGGTCAGGGATCATGGGCGCTGGAATAGCCTGCCACTTTGCCAATATTGGTGTTGAGGTATTGCTGCTGGACATCGTACCCAAAGAACCCAACGATCTTGAAAAGAAAAAAGGTTTAGAAACTACACACCCAGCGGTGCGTAACCGCATTGTTACGACCAACCTAACGACCGCCATCAAAAGCAAACCTGCACCGCTCTATCATCCAAACTTTAAGGAGCGCATCCAAACAGGTAATTTTGAAGACGATATGTCCAAGCTTGCTGGCGTGGATTGGATTATCGAAGTCGTAGTAGAACGATTGGACATTAAGAAAATCGTATTTGAGCAAGTAGAACAACACAGAACGCCCGGAACACTGGTTAGCTCTAACACTTCTGGTATTCCCATTAAGTTTATGAACGAGGAGAGGTCTAAAGACTTTCAAGAACACTTTACCGTTACCCACTTTTTCAACCCTCCACGCTACCTCATGTTATTTGAAGTGGTACCGGGACCCAATTGCAAGCCCGAGGTTATTGACTTTCTTATGGACTATGGCACCCGCTTTTTGGGTAAGTCGGCTGTGCTGGCCAAAGACACACCTGCCTTTATCGGTAACCGCATTGGCATCTTCTGTATTCAGAGTTTATTCCACCAAATGAAACCCATGGGGCTGACTGTGGAGGAAGTAGATAAACTAACCGGTCCTGTGATGGGACGACCCAAATCTGCCACCTTTAGAACGGTAGATGTTGTGGGGCTAGACACCCTTGTGCATGTAGCCAAAGGCTTGCACGAAAACTGCCCAGACGACGAACGTCGTGACCGTTTTGTATTGCCAGATTTTATCCAAAAAATGATGGCCGAGCAGTGGCTCGGAAGCAAATCGGGTCAAGGGTTTTACAAAAAAATCAAGGACAAAGACGGAACGTCTGAAATACAAGTATTGGACTTAGACACCATGACGTATCGCTCCAAAAAGAAAGTATCTTTTGCTACGCTTGAAAAAACAAAAGCTGTTGAGCGTGTTGCTGATCGTTTTCCCATTTTGATAAGCGGGACAGACAAGGCAGCACAATTCTACCGCGCTGTTTTGGGCGAAACCTTTGCTTATGTACAGTACCGCATTCCCGAAATATCTGATGCACTTTACCAAATAGATGAAGCCATGAAGGCTGGTTTTGGCTGGGAACACGGCCCCTTCGAATTGTGGGACGCTGTTGGACTAAAAGAAGGAATTGCGCTTATTAAGGAAGCTGGGCACCAAGTTGCCCCATGGATAGAAACGTTGGCCGCCACTGGCGCTACAAGCTTTTATCAGCTTAACGAAAACAAGCCGCACTATTACAATATTGAGAAAGAGAAATTTGAGTCCGTTCCCGGACAAGAGGCCTTTATTATTTTGGATCACGTCCGAGAGAACAAGACCATCTGGCAAAATAAGGAATGCTCGGTAATAGACTTGGGTGATGGGATTTTAAATATAGAGTTTCGCTCAAAAATGAATACCATCGGTGCGGGTGTCTTGCAGGGCATTAATAAAGGTATTGACCTTGCGGAACAAGGCTATGAAGGGATTGTGGTAGGCAATAACGGTGCCAACTTCTCGGCAGGCGCCAACTTGGGCATGATATTCATGCTAGCAGTAGAACAGGAATACGATGAGCTGAATATGGCCATTAAGTACTTCCAAGATACCATGATGCGGATGCGCTATTCGAGTGTACCCACAGTTGCTGCACCACACGGACTAACGCTTGGTGGGGGCTGCGAACTGTCTATGCATGCCGACAAAGTAGTGGCTGCTGCGGAAACCTACATCGGATTGGTAGAATTTGGCGTTGGGGTCATTCCTGGCGGTGGTGGTTCTAAGGAAATGACCTTGCGTGCGTCTGACATGTTCCGCAAAAACGACGTAGAGCTTAATGTGTTGCAAGAGCATTTCTTGGCCATAGGTATGGCAAAAGTGGCTACCTCGGCTTATGAAGCCTATGACTTTAGCATTTTACAGAAAGGGAAAGACATAGTTGTAGTCAATGGCAAACAGCAGCTGAGCATTGCCAAGCAGGAAGCCCTGCTTATGGCGCAGCGCGGCTACACGCAACCCAAACAACGCACGGATATAAAAGTACTTGGAAAACAAGCTTTGGGCATGTTTTTGGTAGGTACAGATAGTATGGAAGCGGGACACTACATTTCGGAGCACGATCAAAAAATTGCCAACAAACTTGCCTATGTAATGGCAGGAGGCGATCTGTCGCAAGCGACGCAAGTAAGCGAACGTTATTTGCTAGACATCGAGCGTGAGGCTTTTTTATCGCTATGTGCCGAAAGAAAAACATTGGAACGCATTCAACATATGCTCAAAACTGGCAAACCTTTACGCAACTAATTATGAAAACAGCTTATATCGTACGGGCATATCGCACCGCCGTTGGAAAAGCACCACGGGGACTTTTCCGCTTTAAGCGTCCAGATGAACTGGCCGCAGAAACGGTTGCCCACCTCATGGACAGCATCCCTGAGTTGGATAAAAAACGCATCGACGACGTCATTGTTGGAAATGCCATGCCCGAAGCAGAGCAAGGGCTTAACATGGCGCGACTCATTTCGCTAATGGGACTGGAAACCGATACGGTTCCGGGCGTTACCGTTAACCGCTACTGCGCCTCGGGATTGGAAACCATTGCCATGGCTACTGCCAAGATTCAATCTGGTATGGCGGAATGCATCATCGCTGGTGGATCGGAAAGCATGAGTTATATCCCCTTTGGTGGATACAAACCGGTTCCCGATTATGAATTGGTAAAAAATGGAAAAGAAGATTATTATTGGGGTATGGGGCTAACGGCAGAGGCTGTAGCCAAAGAGTACAACATCTCACGAGAAGACCAAGACGCATTTTCCTATGACTCACACCAAAAAGCACTTGCGGCACTTAAAAGTGATGCCTTTAAAGACCAGATTGTACCCATCCATATTGAAGAAACCTATTTGGAAGGAAATACCAAGAAAACACGCAACTATGTAGTGGACACAGACGAAGGTCCACGTGCCGACACGGCTATTGATAAACTGGCTAAACTTCGTCCCGTATTTTCAGCTGGTGGCTCCGTAACTGCAGGTAATGCCTCACAAACCAGCGATGGTGCAGCCATGGTATTGGTCATGAGCGAGGATATGGTCAAAGAGCTTGGGGTTACTCCTATTGCGCGTATGGTTAGTTATGCAGCAGCAGGCGTACCGCCACGTATAATGGGGATTGGTCCTGTAGCAGCCATTCCAAAGGCGCTGAAGCAAGCTGGAATGAAACAAGAAGATATTGAATTGATTGAGCTAAACGAAGCCTTTGCTTCACAGTCTTTGGCGGTGATACGAACCTTGGGATTAAATTCCGATATCATAAACGTTAACGGAGGCGCCATAGCCCTAGGACATCCACTTGGATGCACGGGCGCAAAGCTTTCGGTGCAGCTATTTGACGAAATGAAAAAGCGAAATAACAAATACGGTATGGTGACCATGTGTGTGGGAACAGGACAGGGCGCAGCCGGAATTTTTGAACGATTATAACACCAACTTATGGAAACAGCAGAACGTAAACTTACCCGTGGTGGTGCCTTTATACTAGAGGATACCAAAGCACAAGACATCTTCACTCCAGAAGAATTTAACGAAGAACAGCGCATGATGCGTGAAGCGATACAGGAATTTGTTGACCGTGAAGTTTGGCCTGCTCGTGAACGTTTTGACAACAAAGATTACGATTACACCTTTGAGCTGATGCGTAAAATTGGCGAGATGGGCTTTTTGGGCGTTAGCGTACCCGAAGCCTATGGCGGCATGGGGATGGGTTTTGTTGACACCATGCTGGTATGTGAATATATTTCGGGGGCTTCTGGTTCGCTTTCCACTGCATTTGGTGCACACACTGGAATAGGCACCATGCCAATTGTACTCTACGGAAATGAAGAACAAAAGAAAAAGTATGTACCTAAACTAGCCAGTGGCGAATGGATTGGTTGTTATTGTCTTACTGAACCCACAGCGGGATCCGATGCCAATAGCGGTAAGACCACAGCAGTGCTTTCTGATGATGGCTCGCACTACCGTATTTCGGGTCAAAAAATATGGATTTCTAACGCGGGCTATGCCGATTTGATGATTGTCTTTGCTCGAATAGAAGATGATAAAAATATCACCGGCTTTATTATTCCAAATGACCCAGAAAATGGAATTTCCATGGGTGAGGAAGAAAAAAAATTAGGCATCAATGCGTCTTCAACCCGACAGGTCTTTTTTAGCGATACCAAGGTACCGGTGGAGAATATGTTATCGGAGCGTGGCAATGGGTTTAAGATTGCCATGAATGCCCTTAACGTTGGGCGCATCAAGCTTGCAGTAGCCACCCTAGACGGTCAAAGACGTGTGCTTAATGAAGCCATAAGTTTTGCTAACCAACGGGTGCAGTTCAAAACACCGATTGCACAGTTTGGTGCCATCAAACAAAAACTTGCCAATATGGCGACGTTCTTGTATGCTGGTGAAGCGGCTTGCTACAGAGCAGCAAAAGATATTGAAGATCGCATTGCACTACGTGATGCTGCTGGTAACAGTCATCAAGAAGCAGAGCTTAAAGGAGTAGAGGAATACGTTATTGAGTGTTCTATCCTTAAAGTTGCTTGCTCAGAGCACACCCAAATTACGGCAGATGAAGGGATCCAAATTATGGGAGGTATGGGCTACTCAGCTGAAACGCCAATGCAAACGGCTTGGCGCGATACCCGAATTGCTCGAATCTACGAAGGGACCAACGAAATCAACCGAATGCTATCGGTGGGTATGCTCATCAAAAAAGCCATGAAAGGACAACTGGATTTGATTGGTCCTGCCACAGCAGTTGGCGAAGAGCTTTTGGGCATTCCTGACTTTGCTATCCCTGATTTTAGCGCACCTTTAAGCCAAGAAAAGCACATCCTTAAAAACCTAAAGAAGGTCTTTTTGATGATTGCAGGTGCAGGGGTACAGAAATACGGTACCGAACTTGAGGAACACCAACAACTGTTGTTGGCTGTCGCCGATATTTTGATTGAAGTTTATATGGCAGAATCTGCCGTGTTACGGGCTGAAAAGAATATAGGCGTTTATGGTCTAGAAGCGCAAGAACATCAAGTGGCGCTTAGTCAGTTGTACCTCTATCAAGCGGTTGAGAAAATCAGCACCAAAGGCCGTGAAGCTATTTTGGGATTTGCTAAGGGCGATGAACAAAAAGCATTGCTTATGGGACTCAAGCGTTTTACCAAATACATGGAATATCCGAATGTAATTGCATTGCGCAACAAAGTGGCTGAAAAGCTAACGGCAGAAAACGTATATTGCTTCTGACATGTATCGCTTTTGCTTCTTGTTTATTACCATTAGTCTTGCCTTTGGGCAACAGGACGCGCGGATGTATGACATTATTGAAGCAGTGTCCGCCAATCGCATCATAACAGATGTGGAGACCCTGGCCAACTTTGGTACCCGACATACCTTGAGCGATACACTTTCAGAAACGAGAGGCATTGGCGCAGCCAGAAGATGGATCAAAAAATCTTTTACACAAATAAGCGCTGACTGCGGAAACTGTCTTGAAGTTTTCGAACAGAAAAATATGTTTAAAGCCGATGGGCGGCGCCTTACGCGCGACGTTTGGATCAACAATATCGTTGCCATTCAACGGGGTAGTGTTCATCCAAATAGGTTTGTCATCATGAGTGGGGATATCGACTCTAGAGTCAGTGACCCCAATAACTTTACATCTGATTCGCCAGGTGCTAACGACAATGCCACGGGGATGGCAGGCGCGATTGAAGCAGCAAGGGTATTATCGAAATATCGTTTTGCCAACAGTATTGTTTATGTGGGTCTCTCTGGAGAGGAACAAGGTCTGTATGGCGGTAAGGGGCTAGCACAATATGCCTTGGATAACAATTGGGAAATTATCGGCGTACTGAACAATGACATGATTGGTAATATTGAGGGCGTAGATGGCGTCATTGACAACCGCGGTTTTCGTATTTTCTCTGAACCAACACCCGTTACTGAAACCGAACGTGCCCGTAAGCAACGCCGTTTTTATGGAGGCGAGGTAGATGGCATTTCACGACAACTGGCACGCTACGTACACAAAACGACCCAAACCTATATGCCGGAGATGAACCCCATGCTGATTTATCGCTTAGACCGATTTGGACGTGGTGGCCATCATCGCCCATTTAACGATGTTGGTTTTGCGGGTATTCGCATCATGGAAGCACATGAAAACTACAACCGTCAACACCAAGACATCCGCAACGAAAACGGCATTGCTTATGGCGATGTGTTGTCTGGCGTAAACGCGGCCTATGCAGCCAAGCTTACGGCTGTAAATGCCATATCGCTAGCGGCTTTGGCTTGGGCACCCCCTGCACCAAAGGAAGTTGCCATAGGTGGCGTAGTAGCCCCCAGCACTCGACTGGGGTGGGTGGCTTCAGAAAGTCCTAACACAGCAGGCTATGTGGTGTATTGGCGCGATACCACCTCCCCAACCTGGCAGTACAGCAAATATGTGGGTAATAAAACCCAAACCACCCTTGACGGGATTGTGCTAGACAACTATTTGTTTGGCGTGGCTGCAGTGGGTACCGATGGACACCAAAGTACCGTGGTGTTTCCTTCCAAGGTGCTGCGCTAATCCAATTATTTTTCTAATTTAGTAGTGAACAAAACCCAAATCTGTTCTTCATTTTTTTAAACCATTTCGTAGAGCATTTTTTTGGTGTTCATTGTTGCCTAAGTAGTGGCAACTCAAACATTAACCTTTAAATCGCTTACTATGGATTCAGAATTAAAATTAACTTCTATTGGTATCAGCTACCTAAATCAAGTAAGAAAATGGACCTATTTCCTTTCCATCATAGGCTTTATCTTCACTGGAACTATTGTACTTGCAGCGCTTTTTTTAAGTAGTCTTATTGGCATGATCAGTGGTATGGATAGCAACTATGGTGTCAGTGGGTTTACTGCTATGGGAACAGGGTCGGTAACTATTATTTATCTTGCACTCGCTGTTATTTACTTCTCCCTCAGCCTTTTTCTGTATCGTTTTTCGATACGCATCAAAGCAGCCGTGCGTGAACACAACAGTGCACAGCTAGAAGACGGTCTAAAAAACCTAAAGTCCTATTGGAAATTAGCGGGAATTTTAACGGTAGTTGTATTGAGCCTCTACGTCTTGTTTTTCGTATTTAGCATACTGTTTGGGGCAGCCGCTTTTGCTGGCTTATAAAAACCCCTTTTCCTGCATCCAGTCGTCGTTGTACATCTTGCCTACATAACGACTACCCGAATCGTGTAATAGCACTACCACCACATCGTCGGGGCCAAAGTGCCTTTTAAGTTGCAATACTCCCTTGACAGCCGCACCACAGGAGTTACCGGCAAAGATGCCTTCCTCGCGAGCAAGCTTGCGTGTATACACAGCAGCGTCTTTGTCGGTGACTTTTTCAAAGCCATCAATAATCTCAAAGTCCACATTTTCGGGTAATATATCTTCGCCTATGCCTTCAGTAATGTAGGGGTATATTTCCTTTTCATCAAAAATACCCGTTTCGTGGTATTTCTTAAAGACAGAACCATAAGTATCTATTCCCCATATTTTGATATCGGGATTTTGCTCTTTTAGGTATTTGCCCACACCCGAAATGGTACCACCCGTACCAACACCCACCACAAAGTGTGTGATTTTTCCTCCCGTTTGTTTCCAAATTTCAGGGCCTGTTTGCTCGTAATGGGCCACCGTATTAGAGGGATTGTCGTATTGGTTTACATACCAAGCGTTTGGCGTTTCCTCCCCTATGCGCTTGGAAGTTGAATAATAGGATCTTGGGTCATCGGGCGCAACATCTGTGGGACACACGATGACCTCTGCACCAACAGCACGCAGTATATCAAACTTTTCTTTGGACTGCTTGTCCGTAGACACACAAATCAGTTTATAGCCCTTAACAATCGCTGCGAGTGCCAATCCCATGCCCGTGTTTCCTGAAGTACCCTCAACTATGGTTCCGCCAGGTTTGAGACGGCCATCTGCCTCGGCATCTTCAACCATTTTTAAGGCCATGCGATCTTTGACAGAATTTCCAGGGTTGAAAAACTCCACTTTTGCCAACACCAACGCATCTACTTCAGCAGTAATTTTATTAAGCTTAATAAGCGGTGTGTTTCCAATAGCACCTAAGATATTATCTATGTATTGCATCTGGCAAAGGTACGTAATGGAGATGCGCTAACCAATGCCTAAGGGTTGATTTTGAGCACTTGCGTTGGAGGTATCCTTGAAATAATAAAAGAAGGCAAGACTAGAAGCACCATGCAGACAGCCAGTGTGAGACCGTTGAGCCATAGCACAGTGGTAACATCCACATAGACGGGCACTTCTTTTACGTAATAGGTATTGGGATCAAGGGAAACAAAGCCTGTCTGATGCTGTATGAATAACAGGCCCAAACCGATCAAGTTGCCCCAAACAAGTCCAACGCCAATCAAATAAGCACCTTGTATAAGGAAGAGTTGCTGCAACGAACCCACCTTAGCCCCCAATACACGAGTTATACCAATGAGTTGCGTTTGCTCCAAAATAAGCACCAATAGCGCCGTAATCATGTTAACTCCACCTACGATGATCATGATGATGATTATCAGGGATATGTTTGTGCCAAACAATCTAATCCAATTAAAAATTTCTGGAAACTGTGCTTCGACGTGCTGCACATCTACAATGGCATCTATACTGTCGTAAATGGTGTTGGTGTCCAAGTCTAAGTTGGTGTCATCGCTGAGGAAAATCTCAAAAGCACCTACTTGATTTTCATCCCAGCCATACAATGAACGGACGATATCCAAATGCCCTAAAACATAGGTGTCGTCGTAGTCAGCAAAACCTGTCTCAAACAAACCTACAATGGTACAACTCCTGCGCTTGGGCATTGTTGTCTGCAAGGAGGCAAAGTAAAGCGGTACCCTATCTCCTACTGTTATGGATAGTTTTTTTGCCAGTTCTCCCGATATCCAAATGTCATTTTTGGTCGGTACGGCTATGGTATCAGACATTCCAAAAAAGGAAAAGAAATCGGAGTTAAAACTTTCATCAATGCCTTTAAAAACGATGCCATCAAATGCGTTATTGTTTAAGATAACACCTGGCACATAGGCAACTGGCTGAACCGCAAGCGTATTGGGCAATTGTTGTAGTTGGTTTTGATAGAGAATTGCATTGTCTAGTGGTTTTGGGGTTTCTTGATGTTGGCTATTTCCAAGGGCAGTTACACGGACGTGACCGCTAAAGGCGGCTACTTTATCTCCGATTTTATTTTTAAGCCCAACACCCGTACCCAAGGCAATAAGCATGGTGATCACACCCAAGGCAATGGCGATGATTCCAATGGAAATTATGGGTCCGGAAACACTGCGTTTGTGCTTACGGTTTCCAATGATGCGCTTTGCGATAAACCAAGTAAAACTCACTAACTCTAAATAAGGGTTAAATGTACTACTTATTGTGGCAAAGCAACTTTCAGTCGTTCTACCATGATGTAGACCGCTGGACATACCGCCACATTCTTTGCTGTTATTTGGGTTATTTGATGAAATTTTGCCCTGTTGGTGTGGGGGAACTCACGACAGGCTTTGGGTCGGTGTTCGTAGATACCGCAATAATTATCTGCGCCTAAGAATGGGCAAGGAAGTTGTTGCAACACCTTATCACCATCTTCGTCAACGCGCAGGTATTGGGTTTCAAATTCGGTTGGACGCATCTTTAAGCGCTTACTGATACGCTTGATATCGGAAGGGATAAATAAGGGGCCCGTGGTTTTGCAGCAGTTGGCACAAGACAAACAGTCTATTTCTTGAAAAGCTTCTTCGTGCAATTTCCCCATGACGTTGTCAAGTTGTTTGGGTTTGCGTGTCCTTAGCTTTTTAAAATATTTGGCATTTACCGAAGCAACCTTTGCCGCATGTTCGGGAAGCTTTTCTGGGTCTATCACTACGGGATTTTTAGGTATTTATGCGTTTGCAAAGACGCCATCCATTGCGGATTTTCCAGTACATGCGTAACAATTAGCGGAATGGCCGTGTCTCTCCTACTCCACTCGGGCTGTAGGTATAACTTGCAGGAATCGGCAACGCCTAACGCTTGTTTTTCGGCAAACTGCAAGTCGTCTTTATTGTATACAATCACTTTCAACTCATCAGCTTCCTTATAAATTGCTGGTTTTGGCAGCATGCGTTTCTTTGGAGACAGGCAAATCCAATCCCAATTCCCAGACAATGGATAGGCACCAGAAGTTTCGATATGGGTTTTCATACCTGCAGCTTGCAAAGCCTCTGTAAGCGGATTCATGTCCCACATGAGGGGTTCTCCACCCGTAACCACTACGGTATCGGCATACGACTTGGCTTGTGCCACAATTTCTTCAATATAGGTAGGAGGGTGCAAATTGGCATCCCAACTTTCCTTAACATCACACCAGTGACAACCCACATCACAACCGCCTATGCGAATAAAAAAAGCAGCGCTGCCTTTGTGATAGCCCTCTCCTTGAATGGTGTAGAATGCTTCCATCAAAGGAAGTGCGAGGCCAGTATCAACAGCTTTTTTAAGTTCGGGGTGCATTAATCTTGATTGCGTTGGTAGGCCAACATGGTGTTTTGCAACAGCATGGCGATGGTCATGGGCCCTACACCACCTGGAACGGGTGTGATATAGCTGGCTTTTTCCTTGACTTGATCAAAGTGAACATCACCAACAATAACATATCCTTTGGGGTGGTCGGCATCAGGAACGCGTGTGATGCCAACATCAATGATGATGGCTCCGTCCTTAACCATATCGGCCGTTAGAAAATTGGGTACGCCCAAAGCAGAAACAACAATATCTGCTTCCCTGGTGATATCAGCCAGGTTTTGGGTTCTGCTGTGTGTGAGTGTGACGGTAGCATTTCCAGGATTTCCTTTTTCCGAAAGCAAAATACTCATTGGTCTGCCCACAATATGACTGCGACCAATGACCACGGCATGTTTTCCGCTGATATCTAATTTGTAGCGCTTAAGCAGTTCCATGATACCAAAAGGCGTAGCGGGGATAAAGGTTTGCATGCCCAATGCCATTTTACCAAAATTGGTTGGGTGAAATCCGTCTACATCTTTATTTGGGTTGATGGCGTGAAGCACCACTTCCTCATCAATGTGCTTGGGTAAAGGCAATTGCACAATAAAGCCATCGAGCAAGGGATCGTTGTTTAGTTTTTCAATGGTATCGAGGAGTGCTTCTTGGGAAATGTCATCATCAAGTTTTATGAGGGTTGAGTCGTAGCCTATACGCTCACAAGACCGGACCTTGCTGCCGACATAGGTAAGGCTTGCGCCATCGTTACCTACAAGTACGGCTGCCAAATGGGGCGGACGCTTTCCAGCATCTTTAATTTGTTTTACCTGTATTGTCAGCTCTTCCTTAATTTGATTTGAGGTGGCCTTTCCATCTAAAATTATACTCATTTTCCAAACATTTGCATCAGCTTGGAAGATTTACCTCCGCGCATCATTTTCATCATCTTACTCATTTGCTCAAACTGTTTCACCAGCTTATTAATATCGTCCATATGCAGTCCTGCGCCTGTGGCAATGCGCTTTTTGCGACTGTAATTCAACAGCTTGGGCTGTTGGCGTTCTTTGGGTGTCATGGATTGTATTAAGGCTTCAACGCCTTTGAAGGCATCTTCGTCAATTTCAGCACCATTTAATGCCTTACTAGCCCCTGGAATCATCCCTACCAAATCTTTCATGGAACCCATGCGCTGCACTTGCTTGAGCTGATTTAAAAAGTCGTCATAACCAAATTGGTTCTTCGCAATTTTCTTCTCAATGCGCTTGGCTTCTTCTTCGTCGACTTGTTCTTGTGCGCGTTCCACTAGGGATACCACATCGCCCATGCCCAAGATACGGTCGGCCATCCTGTTGGGATGAAATACATCTAGGGCAGCTACTTTTTCACCAGTACCAATAAATTTTATGGGTTTATCTACCACCGATTTAATTGATAGCGCAGCACCACCACGTGTGTCACCATCCATTTTGGTTAACACTACCCCATCAAATTGGAGTAAGTCGTGAAATGCTTTGGCGGTGTTTACAGCATCTTGCCCCATCATGGCATCTACGACAAACAGGGTTTCGGTAGGTTTGACAGCCTTGTGGATATTCTCAATCTCCTGCATGAGTTCCTCGTCAATTGCCAAGCGACCCGCGGTATCGACAATTACAACATTGTATTGATTTGCTTTGGCGTGTTGCAGCGCTTTTTTAGCAATTTCAACAGGGTTTTTATTTTCGGGCTCTGCAAATACAGCAACTTCTATTTGCTCTCCCAAAATCTTTAATTGATCAATAGCAGCAGGCCGGTATATGTCACAAGCAACCAACAGCACACGCTTGGATTGTTTTTCTTTGAGGTGTTTGGCGAGTTTGGCTGAACATGTTGTTTTACCAGAGCCTTGCAAACCACTCATTAAAACAACAGCAGGTTTTCCGGTAACGGAGATATCTTGCTGTTGCCCGCCAAGTAGGTCGGTCAACTCGTCTTGTACAATTTTGATAAGTAGCTGACCTGGATGCAAATCTGACAACACCTTCTGGCCAATGGCTTTTTCTTTAACCCGTTGGGTGAAAGATTTGGCGATTTTGAAATTGACATCGGCATCTAGCAGTGCACGCCGAATTTCTTTCATGGTTTCGGCTACGTTAATTTCTGTAATGCGCCCATGCCCTTTGAGGGTTTTCAAGGCGGCATCTAAGCGTTTACTAAACTGTTCAAACATGGATCGAGCTAAAAGGCTAAATTAAGAAATATCGTTCTTATGCATAAAAAATATAACAATAACATGTGGAATGGTAATGGCAGCTAAAAAAGCAAAGAACAATGAAGTCATTGAGATGGTTTCATTATCGACAAATAAAACAGCAGCCGTAAGCCCTATTAAGGACAGTAGCCAATACGGAAGGGCGGATTTAACATAAGAAAGCGTGGGGCTAGAATCATGTGGATGCAATACTACTGCTTGTTCTTTGAGCGATGGCAAACTGTGCCACAAAACGAAATAAACTGAAAAAGACCATAATAATGAGGTTCGTGAAAAAAGAAGTATAAGAACCAATAAAGAGATGGCCTGCATCAGTAGCTGTGGTTTAAGTCTTTTACCAACAACAAATAAAAAAAACACAAACAGGGTAGAGGAAAAAAGTAAACAGCGTTCAAAAAAATAATCTGGTATGCGCATACGGGTTATTTCAAAAACAATATCCGCTGTTTCGGATTTATGAGTAAAAAAAAGTAATGCAAAAAGCATAATACCAAAGGCAGTATAGAAAAAGTAAAGCCCTGCCGAGATGATGGTTGATTTTTGAAACCATTGCTGTTCGCCAAAATGAAATGAACTGATAATTACGAACAACAATAAAGACCAAAGCGGAAAGCGATAGAGTGCAAGAACCATGACAAAAACAAACAAAACGTAAATGATAAATAGGTAACTAAAATGTTGTTTTGTTGTCGTTATTTTAATTTTTGATACAATATATAAATCATTTGCACCATGAATAATGCCAATTGTTAACACATTAATAGCGGCTAAAAAGGTCAAAAAGCTATCGGGCAACAGAACTCCTAATACTGTACAAATCAGTGTGATAAGAATTTTCTGAGTGTTGAAATGCTTAATTGAGAACATGAATTATCTATAATTTGATAAAATATTTATCCAAATATATACAGTTTGTTTAATTTTTTTTACCTTGCGCTCAACAAAATATAATTAAAAAATTATGACACTTACTAATTTTATTTCATTCATTGGAAATGCGGATCTTAGTGATCCCGTTAACTTTACTTTCTTTTTAGGTACGATGGCGATGACAGCTGCTTCAGCTTTTTTCTTCCTATCACTACCGCAATTTGATAGTAAATGGAGAACCTCAATTCTGGTTTCTGGTTTAATTACCTTTATTGCGGCAGTACACTACTACTACATGAGAGAGGCTGCTACTTCTGGAGGTGTTACTACAGAAATCCGTTACATCGACTGGATACTAACAGTTCCATTGATGTGTGTTGAGTTCTATTTAATTCTAAAGGCTGCTGGTGCAACAACCAAACACCTTAAGACGTTAATCTGGGCTTCACTTGTGATGCTTGTCACAGGTTACTTCGGTGAAGTTGCTGACGGCGGTACTGCAATGCCTGCACTTTGGGGTCTTGCTTCTGGTGTAGCTTATTTCTACATTGCATACCTAATCAAGTATGGTGAGCTAGCTAAGCTTGCTGCATCTGCGGGTGGAGCGGTTGAAAAAGCACACAAAACATTAACTCTTTTTGTACTTATCGGATGGGCAATTTACCCATTAGGTTATATGTTAGGTACAGCTGATGGTCAATGGTATTCTTTCATCTCTGCTATAAATTTAGACATGGATGTTGTGTATAACATTGGTGATGCTATCAACAAAATTGGTTTTGGATTAGTGGTATATAATATTGCTGTTACTGAATCAAAATAATTTTATTAAAATAAATGTGTAAAGCAGGGTATTTATACCCTGCTTTTTTAATACTATGACAATATTTTTATACATATTTATTGTATTTGCTTTTGTTATTTCAAATATATTTCAATTATTTACGTCAATTTCGATTGAAACACAAATTATCACCTCTACTTTTTTTATTATGTTAGTTGGAATACCTCATGGATCACTTGATCACTTATTGCTTCCAACTCAGAATTTTAAATCAAAACTAAAATTTTACATATTTTATCTGGGTTTAATTATACTTAATCTGTCAGTATGGAGTTTCAGTCATCTTATAGGGTTAGTATTATTTTTCTTAATTT
>OZSS01000042.1_pt1 | contig 50001 bp, 43 predicted proteins | sample 1779911 | NCBI WGS metagenome assembly OZSS01 (sample SAMEA2603589, study PRJEB24840) | metagenome | biome: Water; feature: Photic zone; material: Seawater sample | place: Mediterranean Sea | collected 2013-11-12 | depth 10 m
GTTTACCGTTCGGCTAATGTTTGAACAATACCAGCCAGCTTTCCACTCCCCGATTGTAAAGCAGAAAAAAATGGCAGATTTAAAAGAATTCGCAGAGCAGTTGGTAAACTTGACCGTCAAAGAGGTCAGTGAATTGGCTGATATTTTAAAAAATGATTACGGCATTGAGCCTGCTGCTGCTGCTGCTGTAGCAGTTGCTGGTCCTGCTGCCGCAGGAGGAGGAGACGCCGCAGAAGAAAAATCAGAATTTGACGTGATTTTGAAAGCTGCAGGTGGGTCTAAACTAGCAGTTGTCAAATTAGTAAAAGAATTGACAGGTCTTGGGCTAAAAGAAGCCAAAGAACTTGTTGATAATGCACCTAGCCCTGTTAAAGAGGCAATTTCGAAGGACGAAGCTGAAGGGCTTCAAAAGTCACTTGAAGAAGCTGGTGCAGAGGTTGAGCTTAAATAGTTTCATCACCATATAAAAAGGGTAGGCTTTTGAATTTTTTCAAAGGCCTTATCCCATTTGTAGTTAGTAGCCCCAACAATTTTTTAATATAATTTAAGTTAAATGGTCAAAGAAAAAAGTTTACGAACCAATTTCGCAGGTGCACAAAACACACCTCCTTATCCTGACTTTTTGGATATTCAAATCAAATCTTTTCAGGATTTTTTCCAATTAGAAACGAAAACTGACGAAAGGGCTGTTGAAGGTCTATTTAACACCTTCAAAGAAAACTTTCCAATAACTGACACTCGAAACCAATTCGTGCTTGAGTTTTTGGATTATTTTGTAGATCCTCCTCGTTATTCAATTCAAGAATGTATTGAAAGAGGGCTGACCTATTCTGTGCCTTTAAAAGCCCGCCTTAAATTATATTGTACTGATCCAGAACACGAAGATTTTGAAACTATTGTTCAAGATGTGTTTCTCGGAACAATTCCTTACATGACCCCAAGTGGAACATTTGTAATTAATGGGGCGGAACGAATCGTTGTTTCACAACTTCACAGGTCTCCGGGCGTGTTTTTCGGACAATCTTTCCACGCTAATGGGACCAAATTATATTCAGCACGTGTTATCCCTTTTAAAGGATCATGGATTGAATTTGCTACTGACATTAATAGTGTTATGTATGCATACATTGATCGAAAGAAAAAATTACCTGTGACTACTCTTTTTAGAGCTATTGGCTATGAACACGATCGTGATATTTTGGAGATCTTTGATTTAGCAGAAGAAATTAAGGTCAATAAAACGAGTTTAAAAAAAGTTCTTGGAAGAAAATTAGCTGCCCGGGTTCTTAAAACGTGGCATGAAGATTTTGTAGATGAAGACACAGGAGAGGTTATTTCCATAGAGCGAAATGAAATTTTAATCGATCGTGATACTGTATTAAAAGCAGATCATATAGAAGAAATAATTGAAGCTGGTGTTAAGACGATCTTATTGCATAAAATTGACGCCCATATGTCTGATTATGCCATCATTTATAACACCCTTCAGAAAGATCCAACAAATTCAGAAAAAGAAGCTGTAGAACATATTTATCGTCAACTTCGAAATGCTGAACCACCAGATGAGGATACGGCAAGAGGGATCATTGATAAACTCTTTTTCTCAGATCAACGTTATAATTTGGGAGAAGTTGGTCGGTATAGAATGAATAAAAAGTTGGGCTTGGATGTCGAAATGGACAAACAGGTTTTAACTAAATTAGATATTATAACTATTGTCAAATATCTTATTGAATTGATTAATTCTAAAGCAGAGATAGATGACATTGACCATCTTTCCAATAGAAGAGTTAGGACTGTTGGCGAGCAACTTTCATCACAATTTGGAGTAGGGCTCGCTCGAATGGCCAGAACCATTCGAGAGCGTATGAATGTGCGTGACAATGAAGTGTTTACACCTATTGATTTGATCAATGCTAAAACATTGTCTTCTGTTATCAATACATTTTTTGGCACTAATCAATTGTCTCAGTTTATGGACCAGACCAATCCATTAGCTGAAATAACACACAAAAGGAGATTGTCTGCCTTAGGTCCTGGAGGTCTTTCACGCGAAAGAGCCGGTTTTGAAGTGCGAGATGTGCATTATACCCATTATGGGCGTTTATGTCCTATTGAAACACCAGAAGGTCCAAATATTGGATTAATATCTTCCTTAGGGGTGTATGCAAAAGTTAATAATTTAGGTTTTATTGAAACACCTTATCGCAAAGTTGATAAGGGAGTAATAAATCTAAAAGAAACCATTTATTTGAGTGCTGAGGAAGAAGAAGATAAACTCATTGCTCAGGCCAATATCGAGTACGATAAGGGAGGAAAAATTAAAAGTGAACGTGTTATTGCTCGTGACCAAGCAGATTTCCCAGTGGTTACACCAGATCAAATAAACTATACCGACGTAGCACCAAACCAAATTGCTTCGATATCGGCCTCTTTAATTCCATTCTTAGAACATGACGATGCAAACCGTGCTTTGATGGGCTCAAATATGATGCGCCAAGCGGTTCCTTTGATGCGTCCAGAATCACCCATAGTAGGTACTGGTTTGGAACAACAAGTAGCCTCTGATTCTAGAGTATTGATTAATGCAGAAGGAGAGGGTTTAGTAGAGTATGTTGATGCTAACAAGATTGTGATCAAATATGATTTTTCTGAAGAAGAGGAATTAGTCACTTTTGATGGTGATTTAAAAACCTATGAATTAATAAAATTTAGAAAATAGTTCATTGTTCAAAATTCCTAAACTTAATTACGTCAATTTTTCTTTGAATGATTTCTCCTTTTATTCTTATCAACAAAGTTGAAATAAAGAAAAAAAACAAAGAAATGGTCATTACAAATAAAGGGATTAACATCGCGCTGTCTATTGATGGTGACGAAAATTTTGAAATACTTGCCGGTTGATGAAGTGTGCTCCACCAATCAACTGACCATTTTATGATTGGTAGATTAATCAACCTAAAGCCTATTGTAAAAAAAGGAGATCGTGTTAAAAAAGGTCAAGTTTTATCACAGGGTTATGCCACAGAAAATGGAGAACTAGCCCTAGGAAGAAATATGAAAGTGGCCTTTATGCCATGGAAAGGCTATAATTTTGAGGATGCAATTGTTATCTCTGAAAAAGTAGTGCGAGAAGACATCTTCACTTCTGTACACATTGATGAATATTCTCTTGATGTTAGAGATACCAAGTTAGGAACTGAAGAATTAACAGACGATATTCCAAATGTAAGTGAAGAAGCTACAAAAGATCTAGATGAAAATGGAATGATCCGAATAGGAGCAGAAGTACATCCCGGGGACATTCTTATTGGAAAGATTACTCCAAAGGGCGAGTCAGATCCTACTCCTGAAGAAAAGCTCCTTCGAGCTATTTTTGGCGACAAAGCAGGAGATGTAAAAGATGCTTCATTAAAAGCAGCGCCTTCACTCAGAGGAGTTGTTATTGACAAAAAATTATTTGTACGTTCATTAAAAGACAAGCGTAAACGCAACCAAGATAAAGATGAGTTAGAAGCTCTAGATGTAGCTTATGACAAAAAGTTTGATGATCTAAAAGGGATTCTAGTTGAAAAGTTATTTGCTCTAGCGAATGGAAAAACGTCTCAAGGTGTCAGTAATGATCTTGGTGAAGAGGTGCTTCCAAAAGGAAAAAAATTCACTTTAAAAATGCTTTCCTCTGTGGATGATTATACTCATTTGACAAAAGGGACATGGACAACTTCTGATGATACAAATGCACTAATTGCAGATTTACTTCACAATTATAAAATCAAAGAAAACGACCTACAAGGTGCACTTCGCAGAGAAAAATTTACAATAAGTGTTGGTGATGAATTACCAGCAGGGATTAAAAAGTTGGCCAAAGTATATATCGCTAAAAAACGAAAACTTAAGGTTGGAGACAAAATGGCGGGACGTCACGGAAATAAAGGTATCGTTGCCCGAATTGTTAGGGAAGAAGAAATGCCTTTTTTAGAAGATGGAACACCCGTTGATATTGTATTAAATCCGTTAGGAGTTCCTTCAAGAATGAATATTGGTCAGATTTATGAGACCGTTTTAGGATGGGCAGGATTGAAATTAGGAGAAAAATATGCTACTCCAATTTTTGATGGAGCTACAATTGAAGAAATCAATGCGTTGACTGAAAAAGCAGGAGTGCCTCAATATGGACACACTTACCTCTATGATGGAGGAACGGGAGAACGTTTTGATCAACCGGCCACTGTTGGTGTGATTTATATGTTAAAACTGGGTCATATGGTAGACGATAAAATGCATTCGCGTTCTATAGGACCCTATTCTCTGATTACTCAACAACCCTTGGGTGGAAAAGCTCAATTTGGTGGACAACGATTTGGTGAGATGGAAGTGTGGGCACTTGAAGCTTATGGAGCTTCTAGCACCCTTCAAGAAATTTTAACAGTCAAATCAGACGATGTGATAGGAAGAGCAAAGACGTATGAGTCTATTGTTAAAGGTGATACTCTCCCAGAACCAGGACTGCCAGAATCTTTCAATGTGTTAATGCACGAATTGAAAGGATTAGGATTAGACATTCGTCTAGAGGAATAAATATTGATAAAGAATTAGATAGCTATGGCTCGAAACAACGAAATAATTACACAAAAAAAATTCAACAAAATATCAATAGGTTTAGCTTCTCCTGAAGTCATTCTTGGAAATTCAAGAGGTGAAGTGTTGAAACCTGAAACAATCAATTATAGAACTCACAAACCAGAGCGCGACGGTCTGTTTTGTGAAAGAATATTTGGACCTGTTAAAGATTATGAATGTGCCTGCGGGAAATATAAACGAATTCGATATAAAGGGATTGTATGTGACCGCTGTGGGGTAGAGGTGACAGAAAAAAAAGTAAGACGTGATCGAGTAGGACATATCAACCTTCTTGTTCCAGTGGCTCATATATGGTATTTTCGTTCGTTACCAAATAAATTAGGCTACCTTCTTGGCTTACCGTCTAAGAAATTAGACATGATTATTTATTATGAACGGTATGTAGTTATACAGCCTGGAATTGCTAAAAATGCAGAAGGGGAACCATTGCAAAAGCTAGATTTCTTGACAGAAGAAGAATATCTAAATGTATATGACGAACTCCCTGTTGAAAATCAATATCTAGAAGACAGTAATCCAGATAAATTTATTGCTAAGATGGGTGCAGAATGCCTCATCGAGTTACTCTCTCGAATAGATCTACAAGAATTATCTTATCAATTGCGTCACAAAGCAAACAATGAAACGTCAAAACAACGCAAAACAGAGGCTTTAAAACGCTTACAAGTTGTTGAGGCTTTCAGGGAGGCAAATGAACGAGGCGAAAATTTACCTGAGTGGATGATCATGAAGGTCATTCCTGTTATACCTCCTGAATTAAGGCCTTTGGTGCCACTAGATGGTGGTCGTTTTGCCACTTCAGACTTAAATGATCTTTACAGAAGAGTTATCATTAGAAACAATCGATTAAAGAGATTAGTAGAAATTAAAGCTCCTGAGGTCATTCTTCGAAATGAGAAAAGGATGTTACAAGAGTCTGTTGATTCACTTTTTGATAATACTAGAAAGTCGTCTGCAGTGAAAACGGAATCCAATCGTCCATTAAAGTCTTTATCTGATTCTTTAAAAGGAAAGCAAGGGCGTTTCAGACAAAACCTCTTAGGAAAAAGAGTAGACTATTCTGCTCGATCAGTAATTGTGGTTGGTCCTGAGTTAAAACTTTTTGAGTGTGGTCTACCCAAAGGGATGGCTGCTGAGCTTTACAAGCCTTTTGTCATTAGAAAGCTAATTGAGCGAGGAATTGTTAAAACAGTGAAGTCAGCAAAAAAGATTATTGATCGCAAAGAACCTGTTGTTTGGGATATTTTAGAAAACGTATTAAAAGGGCATCCAGTTCTTTTGAATCGAGCTCCCACATTGCATAGATTGGGAATTCAAGCTTTCCAACCTAAATTGATCGAAGGAAAAGCCATTCAATTGCATCCCTTGGTCTGTACCGCCTTTAACGCTGATTTTGATGGTGACCAAATGGCAGTTCACCTTCCTTTAGGGCCTGAAGCCATTTTAGAATCACAACTGTTGATGTTGGCTTCACACAACATTTTGAATCCAGCAAACGGGTCACCTATTACTGTGCCTTCTCAAGACATGGTATTGGGACTCTACTACATGACAAAAGCAAGAAAATCAACCAAACAAAAACCCATCAAGGGAGAGGGTCTCACTTTCTACTCTGTTGAAGAAGTTCATATTGCTCATAATGAAAAGCGGGTTGATTTAAATGCAATTATCAAAATCAGAATTGAAGAATTAGACGAGGCAGGAGAAAGCCAAAGTAAATTAATTGAAACGACTGTAGGAAGAGTTCTCTTTAACGAAGTAGTTCCTGCAAAGGCTGGCTTTTTCAATACTGTTTTAACTAAAAAGAGTCTACGAGAAATTATTGGTAAAATCTTGAGTGCTACTAGTGTTGCAGAAACTGCAGCTTTCTTAGACGAAATCAAAGACATGGGTTATGGCTTTGCTTTTAAAGGAGGTTTATCTTTTAGTCTTGGAGATATCATTATTCCACCAGAAAAATTGACCATGATTGATGACGCTAATGGTCAAGTTGAAGGCATTATGTCTAATTATAATATGGGTCTCATTACAAACAATGAGCGTTATAATCAGGTTATTGACGTTTGGACATCTACCAATGCCAAACTCACTGAGTTGGCTATGAAAAGAATTAGTGAAGATCAGCAAGGATTCAATTCTGTGTTTATGATGTTGGATTCTGGAGCTCGAGGATCTAAAGAGCAAATACGTCAGCTCACGGGAATGCGTGGTTTGATGGCCAAGCCAAAAAAATCTAATGTTGGAGGTGGAGAAATTATTGAAAATCCTATCCTTTCAAACTTTAAAGAAGGATTATCCATTTTAGAATATTTTATATCTACCCACGGTGCACGAAAAGGATTAGCAGATACGGCATTAAAAACAGCAGATGCAGGTTATTTAACTCGTCGTTTACATGACGTTTCACAGGATGTTATAGTCAATCAATTAGATTGTGGTACTTTGCGTGGTGTAGAAGTAGAACCCCTTAAGAAAAATGATGAAATTGTTGAATCATTAGGGGAACGTATCCTTGGGCGTGTTGCACTACATGATGTAGTTGATCCCTCCACGAATGAAGTGTTAGTGGGTGCAGGAGAACAAATTACAGCTGAAGTAGTAGCAACTATTGAAGAAACTCCCATTAGTTCTGTTGAAGTTCGATCACCGTTGACTTGTGAAGCCGCTAGAGGAATTTGTGCCAGATGTTATGGTAGAAACCTTGCTACAGGAAAAATGGTTCAAAAGGGAGAGGCCGTTGGAGTTATTGCCGCTCAATCTATTGGAGAACCAGGAACCCAGCTTACCCTTAGAACATTCCACGTGGGTGGTGTTGCTGGAAATATTTCTGAAGAAAATAGTATTATTGCCCGCTTTGATGGTATTGCAGAAATTGAAGACCTTAAGACGGTAAATGGATCTGACAGCGATGGCAATCCAGCTGAAATTGTTATTTCTAGAACATCAGAATTAAAGTTGTTAGATGCAAAGACTAAAAATGTATTGAATACTCAAAATATTCCTTACGGCGCTATTCTTGCCATCAAGAATAAAGCTAAGGTGAAGAAAGGCGATCGTGTTTGTAGTTGGGATCCTTTCAATGGGGTAATTGTTTCTGAATTCTCCGGTAAAATAGTATATGAAAATATAGAGCAGGGATTGACTTATCAAGTAGAAATTGATGAACAAACAGGATTCCAAGAAAAAGTAATTTCTGAATCAAGGAATAAAAAACTTATTCCAACCCTTTCCATTGTAGATAAAAAGGGAACAACTTTACGTTCTTATAACCTTCCAGTAGGAGCACATTTGATTGTTAATGAAGGTGACAATATTCAGGAAGGCAAGATCTTAGTTAAAATTCCTCGAAAGTCTGCTAAGTCAGGAGATATTACGGGAGGTTTACCACGAGTAACAGAATTGTTTGAGGCTCGAAACCCATCCAATCCAGCAGTAGTTTCTGAAATTGATGGTGTTGTTTCCTTTGGAAAAATCAAACGTGGAAATCGTGAAATCATAGTCGAGTCTAAATTTGGTGATATTAAGCGTTATTTAGTGAAGCTTTCTAATCAGATTTTGGTTCAAGAAAATGACTTTGTAAAAGCAGGAATGCCACTTTCTGATGGATCAATCACTCCTGCAGATATTTTATCTATTAAGGGACCCTCTGCGGTTCAACAATATTTGGTTAACGAAATTCAAGAAGTTTATCGCCTTCAAGGAGTAAAAATAAATGACAAGCACTTTGAAGTTGTTGTTCGTCAAATGATGCGTAAAGTTCGAATAAATGATCCAGGCGATTCTGTTTTCTTGGAAAATCAATTGGTTTTCAAATACGATTTCATAAGAGAAAACGATGCACTTTATGGTATGAAAGTAGTTGAAGAAGTTGGCGATTCTGAAAATTTTAAAGCAGGTCAGATCATCAGCTCTAGAGCTTTACGTGATGAAAATTCAATCTTAAAGCGTGAAGACAAAACATTGGTGATAGCAAGAGATGCAGCTCCTGCCACAGCAACTCCAGAGCTACAAGGAATTACAAGAGCTTCTTTACAAACTAAGTCCTTTATTTCAGCAGCGTCCTTCCAAGAAACAACTAAAGTACTCAACGAAGCAGCAGTAAACGGCAAAGTTGATACACTAGAAGGTTTAAAAGAAAATGTTATTGTAGGACATAAGATTCCAGCAGGAACAGGATTGAGAGATTATAATAATGTTATTGTAGGTTCAAAAGAGGAGTATAACAGTCTTTTAATAAATAAAGAAGAAGAAGAGGAAATCAGTTTCTAATGAGTGAGCAAAAAGACCCTAATAAACAGCAACTCAATATTAGTATTGATGAGCAAACAGCTGAAGGATTTTATTCAAATTTGGCTATAATCAACCACTCTGCTTCTGAATTTATAGTTGATTATGTCACTGTGATGCCCGGAGCTCCTAAAGCCAGAGTTAAATCAAGGATTATATTAACTCCTGAACATGCCAAGCGTTTTCATAAAGCTTTAGGAGAAAACATCCAACGTTTTGAAAAAGCGCATGGCGAAGTTGAAACAAATGACCCACCGCCCATTCCACTAAATTTTGGTCCTGCTGGTGAAGCTTAAAAATAAAAACCCTCATTTTTGAGGGTTTTTTTCTTCTACACTTTTTCATTTAATCTTCCAGAAGTGTATTAAATATTTTTTCCTTTTCTTTCATCCATTGGTCAATAGCATGAGATGACTGCATGAGTTCTTTCATTTTACGCATAGCTTCTTGATGAGCTTGATCTCCTTTTTGAATCATTTCTAGTGCATGTTTTCTGCTGAGAGCAGCCATATCACTAAAATTCTCTGCTTGAATTTTAAAATGGCAGGCACCTCCTAGTTGTTCACAAGTCATTGTTTTCATAATTGTAAATATTGAAAAATTATAAAATGGATTTGCTTATCAAAAATTCTTAAAAAGCGAATAGATTTTGTCTTGTGCAGAACAATTAAAATCAATCTTAAAAAATCTATTTTTTAACTAGCTTGAGCACACAGTTAGAGTCAAAACTTGTGTTAAGATTTATCAATAGATTTTCACCTTCACTATTTCCTGTGCCTGATGCTATTGAAATTGTTTCTCCACTTGGTGATATGAACTCATCAGAGGCCAAAATAATGAAAGAACAATCATCTTTAACTCGTGCACTTATTGTTCCATTAAATGAAAAATTTTTTAAGAATATATCCATTTGATCACTTAGAATATCCCTGCCAATAAAAACTTCCCAAATTTCATTTCGGTTATCACATTCTAAAATAGCAGTATAATCTCCTTCATATTCAATTACACATTTTAGATGATCTGGTTTTTTACATCCCAAAAAAAATAACACTACTATTAATGTCGTAAAAATAATTTTCAATTCTTTCATATCATTATCCCTTAGCTTATAGAAAGTAGTAACAATCTTCTAAAAGGTATATCATTTAATGAAAAACCCAAGCTATAAAGAACTATCGAATCCTTCTTATTTCATGGGGAGAAATTGTAAAAGCCTTTTTTCCAACCCTCTTTTCTAAGTTGTTTGAGGGTATTTTTTTTAACTATATTAATTTTTAAATAATCAATACCCATTGTGAATCCTAGATTAAATATCAAATTTAATTCCTTGTGCTAGTGGAAGCTTTGAGCTATAATTTACAGTACAAGTTTGTCTTCTCATATAGTTTTTCCATGTATCTGATCCACTTTCTCTTCCTCCTCCAGTTTCTTTTTCACCACCAAAAGCACCTCCGATTTCCGCACCTGAGGTGCCAATATTTACATTAACAATTCCACAATCAGAACCACAGTTAGATAAAAATTGCTCTGCTTCTCTCATATTTAACGTAAAAATAGCTGAAGAAAGTCCTTGAGGAACATTGTTTTGGGTAGCTATAGCTTCTTCAAGTGTCCTATACTTCATTAGATATAATATAGGGGCAAATGTTTCTTGTTGAATGATCTCCATTTTTGATGATGCTTCAATTAGGGTGGGTAGAACATAACACGCTGAATTATATTTTTTTCCAGCTAACACTCTATTGCCAAAAAGTACAGTACCCCCCTGAGATTTTGCTTCTTCAATCGCTTTGCTGTATTGAGTGACTGCTTGTTTGTCGATTAAAGGGCCTACATGATTTTTACGGTATTCTAAAGCAAAAGAAATCATTGGAGTGTTAGGTCTTAGTAATGTAAGTGGAATAGTTTTTATAATAATTTGGCTCTGACAAAAGCCTTTACTTCCAAGACACAAAAAGATTGCGATTAATACTATTCTTATCATGTTTGATTATTTAGAATAGCACCAGTTTTTTTTTTCAAAAATTTTGATGTCGTGTGAAACTGCGGTACAGGATAGGGGAGGTTTTATTGTTTTCATGGGGGTTAGTTAAGATGTTGGGTTAGGCTCCGAAATATAAGAATAAGGGTAAAGAATCCCTAAAATTCTGAAGTAAAATGGAATTGCAGACTTTTATATTGCTCTTGTGCCATTTGCAGAGAAAAAGCTGAGTCAGCTAAAAAAACCAATTGCCCTTGCTTGTCTAGGGCTAAGAATTTTTGTTTGATTCTTTTGAAATTTAAAAAATCCTCGTGACTTGGATCGGTAGATTGTACCCAACAAGCTTTGTGAACATTAAGGTTTTCAAACGTGCATTTTGCTCCATATTCGTGTAGTAACCGATATTGGATGACTTCAAACTGCAAGGCACCAACCGTACCAATAACTTTACGGCCATTGAGGTTGAGCGAAAACAATTGTGCTACTCCTTCGTCCATTAATTGATCAATACCCTTATGAAGTTGTTTGGCTTTTAGAGGATCAGCATTATTAATATATCTAAAATGCTCAGGAGAAAAACTAGGAATTCCTTGAAATTGCAAATTTTCGTTTTGGGTTAGGGTATCTCCGATTTTAAAGTTTCCAGTGTCGTGTAAACCAACAATATCCCCAGGATAAGAAATATCTACCAGCTCTTTTTTTTCTGCAAAAAAGGCATTGGGTGCAGCAAATTTTAATTTTTTTCCCAGCCTCACATGCAAATAGGGGGTGTTGCGTTCAAAAGTACCTGAAACAATTTTTACAAATGCTAATCGGTTGCGGTGGTTGGGGTCCATATTAGCATGAATTTTAAACACAAAACCAGCAAAATCTTTTTCCTCTGGATCTACCAAACGTTCAGCCGTATTTTTTGGTTGTGGTGTCGGTGCAATTTCAATAAAACAATCGAGCAATTCTTGCACACCAAAATTGTTGAGGGCAGAACCAAAGAACACCGGTTGTAGGTTGCCTTCCAAATAATCTTTTTTAGAAAAAGTGGGATAGATGCCTTTGACCAATTCCAATTCTTCTCTCAATGTATTAATTTCATCAATTCCAATGACACTTTCTAATTCTGGATCTTCTAAATTCGAATATTGTTTTGCCTCACTCACAGTTTGTTTTGAGCCTCCTTCAAAAAGTTGAATATTCTGATCCCAAAGGTTATAGATACCGCTAAAATTTTGTCCCATACCAATGGGGAAAGAAAGGGGACAAACACGAAGTCCTAATTTTTGCTCTACTTCATCCAACAAATCAAAAGCATCTTTACCTTCTCGATCAAGTTTATTGATAAACACAATGATGGGAATCTTGCGCATACGACAAACTTCTACCAATTTTTCGGTTTGTTCCTCCACCCCTTTAGCCACATCAACAACAACTATAACGCTATCCACAGCTGTGAGTGTTCTAAAGGTGTCTTCAGCAAAATCTTTATGGCCTGGGGTGTCGAGAATATTAATTTTCTTGTTTTTATAATAGAATGCTAGCACAGAAGTGGCCACAGAAATACCTCTCTGGCGTTCAATTTCCATGAAGTCGCTGGTTGCTCCTTTTTTTATTTTATTAGATTTTACTGCTCCGGCTTCTTGAATGGCTCCTCCAAAAAGTAATAACTTTTCAGTTAGGGTTGTTTTGCCGGCATCGGGGTGAGAGATAATGCCAAAGGTTCGGCGACGCAACAATTCTTCTTGGAAGCTCATCTTTAAATTTTGACAAAAATATTATTTTTAATCAGGGTGTAATTTCATTGCACCACATTTTTAAAAAAATATTCAATACTTTTGTGTATTGCATGAAAGAAGAAAAAGTTATTTTGGTTGACGCCAAAGACACTCCCATTGGCACTATGGAAAAAATTGAAGCCCATAAAAAGGGCCTACTTCATCGTGCTTTTTCAATATTTATTGTTAATGCCAAAGGGGAGTTGCTCCTTCAACAACGCGCACTCCACAAATATCATTCCCCAGGCTTATGGACCAATACCTGTTGTAGCCACCAACGAGAGGGAGAAACAACACTTGAAGCAGGAGCCAGAAGACTCCAAGAAGAAATGGGGATGCAAGTGCCACTGACTTTTTTGTTTTCATTTATTTATAACACCTCTTTTGACAATGGTTTGACAGAACATGAATTAGATCATGTTTTGCTCGGTATATCTGAAGACCAGCCTGTTATCAATACAGATGAGGTAGCCACTTGGAAGTGGATTGATATGGAGGCTCTTGCAAAAGACTTGAGTAAAAATGAAAAACACTACACCGTATGGTTTCGTATCATTTTTCATCGATTTTCTAAACACTACAAGACCCTACAAAACAAAGAAGCATGAAAATAACTGTTCACAGAAAAGCACATTTTAATGCTGCCCATAGATTATATCGGAGAGATTGGGATGATGCTCAAAACGAAAAGATTTTTGGTAAATGTGCCAACCCTCACTATCATGGTCACAACTATGAGCTAATTGTGAGCGTAACGGGCCCCATAGACCCCGATACAGGGTATGTGATCGACATGAAAGTGCTCAAGGATTTAATAAAAGATCATGTAGAAGATGCTTTAGATCACAAGAATTTGAATGAGCAAGTAGAAGCTTTTGCTGCGCTCATTCCAACAGCTGAAAATATTGCAGTAGTTATTTACAACAAACTCAAACCGCATCTCGATTCAACCATGACATTAGAGATTACGCTTTATGAGACCCCAAGAAACTTTGTGACCTATTCTGGATAAAATGCTAAAAGTTGGTGACCGCGTACCCAAATTTAAGTTAAAAGATCAAAGTGATAATCTCTTTGATAGCCAATCAATCATTGGGAAGAAACCTTGTGTAATTTATTTTTATCCAAAAGATTTTACTCCTGGTTGTACTGTAGAATCGTGTGGTTTTAGAGACCGTTATGAAGAATTTGTTGAACAAGGAGTGACGGTTATAGGAATCAGTTCTGACAGTGTCACTCGGCACAAGAAATTTTCTGATTTTTTAGCCCTTCCTTTTTCACTGCTCTCAGATCCACACCAGAACGTCCAAAAAAAGTTTGGCGTCAAAGCCCATTTATTTGGAATACTCACCCAACGAATTACTTTTGTTGCAAATAAAGAGGGGGTTTTGGTGAGGATTTATAACAGTAATTTAGTCAAAGGTCATATCGAAGCAAGCCTTAAAGCTGTTCTCTCATTATAGTTTAGATTTTGAAAAAATAATATATATTTAATAAAACTAAATTCATGGCCAGCATACGTCAACTTAAAAAAGATATTAATAACGAGATTGGTGCAATTATTGAAGATATATATCATTGGGAATTATCTAATCCCAAAGCAGACCTGACCAAAAGTGAGCAGTTGATTGATGAAGCGATTGTCTATTTCGATATACTTATACAGCAAGTGAATGCCGTTAAGGGTGAAAACACAAAAAAACAATTTTCTTCGATTCTTTCGGAGAAAGAGAAAAACATTAAGGTGTTACTCAATAAATTTGCTAAGCTCTAGGGAGTTTTCTCCTTCTTACGCTGCTCCAAATAAGAAAGAAATTCTTTTCCATATTTTGAATCACGAACGTCTGCTGTAAATTTCACTACTACAGAATCCAGTAAAGTAGTGTTGGCATCAAAAACTTCTGTGAGCAATAAATAGGGAGCAATATTCTGGTCTGCATTTTGTGAAGCAAAATTTAGGGTGTAGAGATACCTCCGTTTCAATAAGTTGTCAATAGCTTTTTGGAGTGAATCAGTATCCCTTTTGTTTTTGCGTTGTTGAGCTTTGAAATAGGCTTCCAATAAATTTAAATTTTGACTATTAAATTTACGTTTTAAACGAATGTAATTTTGCAGCAACTCTTGATTTTTTGACCCCTTTATTTGAGCACTACTTTCAAAGGTTTTTAATAAGGTATTGATTTCGATTGTTCCCTTTTCTCCAAAAAAAGGAATGCGGTCATTGAGTGAATCTCCGTCTTTTTTGTCCAAAAAGAGATAAAAAACTTCTGGACTATCTAAGGTCGAGGTGAATTTAAAATTGGGAGAACTCTCAATTACGGTAGAGTCAACGGTAACCAAAAGGGTGTCTTCAACTTTTTGGAGGTAGAGGGTTCCTCTGCGTAAGCCTTCAATGGTTCCAATTACATTCATCTTGTCGGGATCTAACGCCTCTTTTTTGGGCTGGCAGCTCCAAAAAAGAAACCCTAGAACTAAAATCAATGTAATCTTTTCAATTTTCATGGGCTTATATTTTAGTGTGTAAATTTAAGACTTTCATACTAAAAAAGTGCTTTATTCATTATCCTATTGATTGCAGGGGAAGACCTATTGTTAAACTATTTTTCTAAAAGTTAAATTGATGCGTGGACCTATTTGTTGTTTGGTTTTAGCAATTTGATGTTGCCAGAAATGTTGCATAGGCCCTCCCATCATCAATAAACTTCCGTGATCCAATAAAAATTTAAATCGCTGCTCTTTTTGTTTTAGATGTTTGAGATGGAAATAACGAGTTGATCCTAGGCTAACCGAAGCGATCACTGGATTTTTCCCCAGTTCTTTTTCATCGTCTGCGTGCCACCCATTACTGTCTTTCCCATCTCTATATAAATTCAATAAAACAGTAGTAAAACGGGCCTCGGTTATGGCCTCAATCGCAGCTTGAATTTTTTTAAGTTGCGGGATCATTAGGTGAGGCTTCATGGTGATGCCTGAATAAGTATAGGAGTTATCATTTGTAGCATATAGAGCAGTTAGGCGAGGTTGCAAAAATGTCTTTCCAAATACTTTGATGGGATCTTGCTGCCATTTGATTTCACGCAGAAGACTCTCAAATAAAGAGTCTGCCTCTTCTAAAGAAAAGAAATGTTTAAAATAACGTAGTTGACCGTTGGGCAAGCTTAGTGCTTCTCCACTTGAAGGTATGTCAATAATTTGCAACATAAAATAAAGGGTCCTTTTGGACCCCCTTACCATTTATTTAATTAAATCTACACTACGCTGAATGAATTGTGTGAGTTCTTCTCCTTTTAGAAGATTTTGAGAAAGTCTAGCTAAATCAACGGCTTGTTGAATGAGACGATCTCGTTTTTTTTGAGTGCGCGTAGTGAGAATTTGCCCCACAAGTTCATGATTGGTGTTTACTACTAGATTGAACATTTCTGGCATATTTCCCATCATACCACCTCCACCACCAGTTTGCTGCATTTCTTTCATACGGCGCATAAATTCTGGTTGGGTGAGTTGAAAGGGTAGGGCATTACTATCTAGAGCTTCTAGCTGAACAGTATAATTTCCACCTTCAACAACTCCTTCAATCATAGGTTTTAGTTTATCTTTTTCTTCATCACTAAGTTTAGATACTACTGATTCCTCCTTTTTGATCAAGTTTTCAAGGGTGTCACCATCAACACGAACAAAAGAAACTTTTTCTTTTTCTGTTTCTAATTTTTGGATCAGGTGACTCGCAATGGGCGAGTCTAATAATAAAACTGTGTAGCCTTTTTCTTTAGCTTGAACAATATAACTGTGCTGTTCTTCCTTGTTAGATGCATAAAGTAAAATAAGTTTATCCTCTTTATCCGTTTGGAGCGGTTTCACTTTTTCTTCCAACTCCTCATACGTATAATAATTTCCTTCGGTATCTGGATATAGCGCAAATTTTTCAGCTTTTTCAAAGAATTTATCTTCACTTAACATACCATATTCTATGACGACCTTAATGTCATTCCATTTTTCTTCAAATGCCTTGCGGTCTTTTTTGAAAAGGCTATTCAATTTATCAGCAACCTTGCGCGTAATATAATTGCTAATTTTTTTGACTGCTCCATCTGCTTGTAAATAACTCCTTGAAACATTGAGAGGAATATCGGGAGAATCTATGACTCCCCGTAGAAGGGTTAAAAATTCAGGTACTATTCCTTCCACGTTGTCTGTAACAAAAACCTGATTTTGATATAATTGAATACGATCTTTTTGCATATTTAAATCGTTATTCAATTTTGGAAAATATAGAATGCCTGTTAAGTTGAAGGGGTAATCAACATTCAAATGAATATTAAATAATGGCTCTTCAAACTGCATAGGATACAACTCTCTGTAGAAAGATTTGTAGTCTTCTTCTTTCAACTCTGTAGGGGCCAAGGTCCAAGCTGGATTCGGATTATTGATGATGTTGTCAACCGTTTTAGTTTCTGGTTTGGCGTCTTCAGGAGCATCTTCAGGAAGGGGAAGGGTTTCTTCTCGGGTGCCAAATTGAATTGGGATAGGCATGAATTTGTTGTACTTGGTAAGCAAGTCACGAATACGCCCCTCTTCTAAAAATTCTTTAGAATCTTTATCTATATGGAGTATAATTTCAGTTCCTCTTTCTTTTTTGTCAATTTCTTCTAAAGCATATTCTGGAGAGCCATCGCAAATCCAATGTGCCGCTTTAGTTCCTTTTTGGTAGGATTTTGTCTTAATTTCAACTTTTTCAGCCACCATAAAAGCAGAATAAAAGCCAAGACCAAAATGACCAATAATTCCACTGTCCTTAGCGCTATCTTTATATTGTTCTAAAAATTCTTCTGCTCCTGAAAAAGCAACCTCATTGATATATTTTTCAACCTCTTCAATTGTCATTCCAATACCTTGGTCAATAATATGTAATTGCTTTTTTTTGGAATCAACCTTAACCTCAATTTTCAATTCACCTAAATCGCCTTTGATTTCTCCTAGACTGCTGAGGTGTTTCAGCTTTGTGGTTGCATCTGTTGCATTTGAGATGAGTTCACGCAGAAAGATTTCATGATCGCTGTATAAGAATTTTTTGATCAGCGGGAAGATATTTTCAACCGCTACATTTATTTTTCCGTTTGCCATTTTAAATAATTTTATATGTAAGGTCAAAAAAAATACCAAAATAGTATAAATGACAATTTGGCATTCTGGTCAAAGAAAAAACCGTTTAACTATTTTAATAAATAATTAAACATTGCATATATTTGTGAGAAGAATTTAGAATATGGCAAAAAAGAAAAAGATAGAGAAAAGCACAATTTTCGAAGCCTACATTGAACAGACCCTTTTAGAAGAAAAAATGCCTAAGTCAGTTTTTCTTTTTTGTAAGCATGCAAAAATAGAAGAATCTGAATTTTATCTGCATTTTGGTTCCTTAGATGGCGTACGTACAGCAATTTTTGAAGCTTTTTATAAAAATGCTATGCAACTGCTAACCAAAAATGAAAACTTTGAGAAACAATCACCTAAAGAAAAGCTGTTAGGTTTTTATTTTACCTTTTTTGAAGTTTTGCAGCTCAATAGAAGTTATGTCCTTTTTGTATTAGATGAGAAAAAACTTACAAAAAAATGGTCTGATCTTAAGGGATTAAGATCACATTTCAAAGAATTTGTGGTCACTTTAATTATAGAGGGGAATGCAGAAAAACAGGGCAGGTTTTCGCAGCGGTCTGAAAAAATATTTTCTGAAGCTGCCTGGGGACAATTACTTTTTCTTTTGAAATTTTGGATTAATGATAATAGCGTTGGATTCGAAAAAACAGATGTGGCCATCGAAAAATCAGTACAAACAGTTTTCTCGCTTTTTGATAATAATGCACTCGACACTCTTTTTGACTTTGGAAAATTTCTCTGGAAAGAAAAAAGCCATATTGTTTCATGAAAACACTTGATAGTATTCCAACTCACAAAATGGAACGCGTTGGAAAATTAGTCACCACGGGCTTGAGAGTGGGAAGTAATTATTTGAAGTTTTATGGTAAAAACGTGCTTCAAGGTGAGCCCGATCGAGAAGCGCTAGACGAAGCCAATGCTAAAGATATTTATGATGGTTTAAAAACCTTGCGAGGAAGCGCTTTAAAGGTTGCCCAAATGTTAAGCATGGAAAAGAATCTTTTACCAAAAGCCTATGTCGAGCAGTTTGGTCTTGCTCAATTCTCAGTTCCACCACTATCTGGTCCTTTAGTGACTCGCTTGATAAGAAAATATTTAGGGTCTTCACCTGAAGTTTTATTTGACACTTTTACAACCCAATCGATAAATGCGGCCAGTATTGGCCAGGTGCATCGTGCCACCAAGAATGGGAAAAAACTTGCTGTGAAAATTCAATATCCTGGGGTAGCAAATAGCATCGGTTCAGATTTGGCCATTGTAAAACCCATTGCAGAACGAATGTTTAACCTGCGTGGCAAGGCTACTGCCAAATACTTCAATGAAGTTGAGGAAAGACTCTTAGAAGAAACAGATTACACTATTGAGTTGGAAAACAGTCGTTTTTTTGCTTCACAATGTGCGCATATTTCAAATTTAATTTTCCCCAAATATTATCCAGAGTGGTCAAACCAAAAAATATTGACCATGGATTGGATGGTTGGTGAACACCTGTCTGAATATTGTGGTAAAAATGATAATTCTCAAAAAGTGAACGACAAGCTTGGACAAACCCTTTGGGATTTCTATATGTTTCAAATGCATCAACTAAAAAAAGTTCAAGCCGATCCTCATCCTGGGAACTTTTTAGTTTCAGAAGATCACCAGTTAGTAGCGATTGATTTTGGTTGTATCAAAATCATACCAGAAGACTTTTATGTGCCTTATTTTGAACTTTCGAAGCCTCAAAACATTGCAGACGATTTAAAATTTGAATCATTGCTTTATACACTTGAAATTCTCAAGCAAGAGGATAATTCCAAGGAAAAAGAGTTTTTTACTTCTCTTTTTAAAGAAATGATGCTTTTGTTTACTAAACCTTTTCACCAAGAAACATTTGATTTTGGCAATGATGCGTTTTGGGAAGCAATCACCAATTTAACTAAAACGCTGTCAGAAAACCCTCAATTGCGAAAAATGGATGGCAGTAGAGGTTCGGAACACTTTATTTATATCAACAGAACATTTTTGGGCTTATATCATCTCCTTCACGACTTAAAAGCAGTGGTAAAAACAAATAGTTATGTTACTTTATTTTAGATTGTTTTGTTAAGTAGCTAACTTTAAAAACACCCATCTCGGGGTATTTTTTGTTTTTTTAAAAGTGTATTTTTGACCAACAAACAAAAACTAATCAAATGTATCAATCAAAAATAAATGGGCTGGGAATGTATGTTCCTGAAAACGTTGTTACTAATGCTGATTTAGAAAAGTTGATGGACACCAACAATGAGTGGATTATTGAGCGTACTGGAATTGAAGAACGGCGTCACATCAAGAAAGGGGACGGCAACACTACTGCCTCTATGGGGGTGAAAGCAGCAAAGAAAGCCTTAGAAAGGGCTCAAATTGAAGCCTCTGATATTGAATTGATACTCCTTGCCACACTAAGTCCAGATTATTATTTTCCAGGCTCAGGAGTACTGGTGCAAGAGCTACTAGAAATTCCAAATTGTCCTGCAATGGATATACGAAATCAATGTAGCGGATTTATTTATGCCCTAACCACCGCTGATCAATTTATTAAAACAGGAATGTATGAAAATGTATTGGTCATTGGTTCAGAAAATCATTCAGGTGGGTTAGATATGACTACCCGAGGGCGTAATGTTTCTGTGATTTTTGGAGATGGTGCAGGTGCTGCTGTGGTCAGTAGGTCTAAAGATAAAAAAGGGGGAATATTATCTTCACATATTTATTCTCAAGGTAAATATGCAGAAGAATTATCATTAATTGGGCCTAGCACAAATCGTTGGGTGCCAGAAATATTGGAGGCAAACGATCCAGAAGATATTTCTTACTACCCCAATATGAATGGTCAATTTGTTTTTAAAAATGCAGTTGTCCGTTTCGCTGAAGTGATACAACAGGGGCTTGAAAAAAATGGTTGGTCACCTGCAGATATTGATTTACTTATTCCTCATCAAGCGAACTTACGCATTGCTCAATTTGTACAGCGAAAATTCGGATTGGAAGAGCACCAAGTTTACAATAATATTCAGAAATATGGCAATACAACAGCCGCATCTATACCCATTGCACTCACCGAAGCATGGGAAAACAATCTAGTAAAACCTGGCAATAAGATTGTTTTGGCTGCTTTTGGAAGTGGTTTTACTTGGGGTAGTGTGATGATAGAATGGTGATTTTTATGAAAACTCTTGTCCTTGGGGCTTCACCAAATCCAGATCGTTATTCTTATAAAGCAGTCCAATTGTTGCAAGACAAAGAAAAAGATGTAGTAGCTATGGGAATAAATAAAGGAAAAATTGGAACTATTTCTATTGTTTCACCCAGCGCTACTGTTACAGATGTGCATACGGTATCGTTATATCTAAATCCCCAACGACAAGAACAATATTTAGATTTTATTCTCAGCTTGAACCCCAAAAGGGTTTTGTTTAACCCGGGGGCTGAAAATCCCATTTTAGCAACTAAGTTGACTCAAGAAGGAATTGCGTGGGAAAATGTGTGCACTTTGGTGTTACTTTCTACGAATCAATATGAGCCCTAAAAAAGTGAAGATACCATTTAGGGGCAGTAATTCATAGCCCAGTATATAGCCTCCGAGTTTATCGGATTCAATATTGGCAATAAGAGCAGTAAGAACAACTGAAAGCACTACAACCCACCATACATATCGATCTTTTATTTTATAAGAGGTAAAAATACCAAAAGCAAATAAACCTAAAAGAGGACCATAGGTATATCCAGCAACAGTTAAGAGCCCATCAATCACATTACGATCTAATACATGCTTAAAAAGGATAACAACACACACAAGCAAAAAGCTCATACCAATATGAACTACTCTCCTGAGCGATTTTTGTTTTTTCTTTTCTTTATGATCAATCTTTAAAAAATCAATGCAAAAAGAAGTAGTCAGTGCTGTTAGGGCACTATCGGCACTACTGTAGGCTGCAGCAATAAGTCCTAGAATAAAAGTGATACTGGCAGCAATACCCAATTCTCCCTGAAGTGCAATTTCTGGAAATAGCAAATCTGTTTTTGGACTGCCATCCATTGCAGGAACAGCTATGCCTGTTTGATTGGAATATGTAAATAATAAAGCACCTAATACCATAAAAAAGAGCGTCACCAAAACCAATACCACACTAAAAACCAACATATTTTTTTGTGCATCACCTAATGTTCGGCAACTTAGGTTTTTTTGCATCATGTCTTGGTCCAGTCCTGTCATGCAGATAGTTACAAAAGCCCCACCAAGAAATGATTTTAGAAAGTGATTCCGGCTAAGCAAACTATCTGTAACCCACACGTTACTATATTTTGCAAATTCTGAGGAACCTATAAATTCTAAAAACGAAATATTTAATCCTTTTAATAAATAGTAAACAGAGAAAAACACAGCAGCAATCATAAGACCTGTTTGAAGTGTATCTGTCCAGACAATGGTTTTGATTCCTCCTTTTTGTGTATAAATCCAAATAAATAGAATGGACAAAACGACTGTTAATTCAAATGGAATGCCCCAGGCATCAAAAATGTAGTTTTGCAAGACTAGAGCCACTAAAAAAAGCCTAAAAGAAGCCCCCAAAACCCTGGATATAAAGAAGAAAAAAGCCCCTGCGTAATGACTATGGTCACCAAATCTTTGATTTAGATATTCATATATTGAAGTGAGTTCTGTTTTGTAGTAAAGCGGCAAGAGAACAAAGGCAACCACCAAATAACCCACAAAATAACCAAGGACTACTTGAAAGTAAGAAAATTGAGAAGCTTCTACCCAACCAGGCACAGATATGAAAGTGACTCCTGATAATGATGCACCTACCATTCCAAAAGCAACTAAATACCATGGAGAAGATTTATTGGCTAAAAAAAAGGCTCGGTTGCTCCCCTCTTTAGACGTGATTTTTGCTATTCCAACTAGGAGAAGAAAATAGCCCAAAATCAAGGCTAATATAAATCCGGGTGTAATCATTTATAGAATTGTTTTGCAAAGGTACGAAACAATGTCAATCTAAATATTTGTATTTTTGGCCTATGGATTTTCCATCTAAATTGCTAGAAAATGCGGTACATCAAATTGCACAATTACCAGGTATAGGTAAGAGGACAGCCCTGCGTTTAGCCCTTCATATTTTAAAAAAACCTGAAGCCTATGCGCAAGACTTAGGGGCTGCAATTGAAGATTTGAGAAAATCAATAATCTATTGTGAGGGATGTCACAATATATCAGATCAACCTCTATGTGAAATATGTAGTAATGTAAAACGGGACAAAAAATTACTTTGCGTGGTGGAAGATGTCAGAGATGTTATGGCGATAGAAAATACAAACCAATATAAGGGATTGTATCATGTCTTGGGAGGATTGATCTCTCCCATAGATGGCGTTGGACCTCAAGATTTGAATCTTTCTAGTTTGACTAAAAAAATAGCATCAAATACAATTGGTGAAGTGATTTTTGCTTTGAGTTCAACAGTCGAGGCTGATACCACTAATTTCTACATCTTTAAACAGATAGAACCCTTCGGTGTAAAAACCTCAACTATTGCAAGAGGAATTGCAGTAGGGGATGAACTAGAATATGCAGATGAAGTCACATTAGGGAGAAGCATTTTGGCTAGAATTCCTTTCGATAATGGGGTTTCCTAATTACCAAAGGAGGATTTTAAATTCATTAAATACTCAGATTTTTTGATACTTTTGCAGAACATTACCAATTATGGCACTTTATCAAGTTAAACTCCCAAAGATGGGTGAAAGCGTGGCAGAAGCTACCATCACAAAATGGCTCAAGGCTGAAGGTGATGCCATAGCAATTGATGAAGAATTGGTAGAAATTGCAACAGATAAAGTAGATTCAGATGTTACTTCAGAGGTAGAAGGTGTTCTCAAGGAACTTCATTTTAAAGAAAATGAAGTAGTACCCGTTGGAGCCGTTATGGCAGTGATAGAGACTGACAATACGCTTTCCGATCATTTGATCCAAGAGGAGGATATTATCGAACAAGAAAAAGAGATAGAGGATGATGGTGTTGAAACAAAAAACACCCCTGAATCAGTTGCTGTTCTTTCAGAAGAAATTCAATCACTCACTTTATCCAAAGAAGAAAAGCTTTCAACCGCAGAACGATATTTTTCACCTCTTGTTCGCAGCATAGCCAAAACAGAAGGCATATCAACAGAAGAACTGCAGGCGCTAAACGGAACTGGTAAAGAGGGGAGAATAACAAAAAAAGATATTTTTTCTTTTTTAGAAAAGCGCAAGAACGGAGCTAATGGAGCTGTAGACCAAAAGCCAATGGAGCAGACCCTAGAATTGCCTAAAATCAATATTGAAACTACAAAAGAAGACCGCATTCACACCTTAAGTCGAACCGAAAAGCTTATTTCTGAGCATATGCAAATGAGTTTACGCACTTCGGCACATGTTCAGTCTTTCATTGAAGCCGATGTCACTGATCTTTGGAATTGGAGAGAATCTGCAAAAGATAATTTCATAAAGCAAGAGGGAGCAAAGCTCACTTTCACACCGCTTTTTATGATGGCAGTGATTAAAGCTCTAAAAGATTATCCACAATTGAATAGTAGTGTCAATGGAGACCAAGTTATTATTAAGAAAAATATAAATTTGGGAATGGCTACAGCCTTGTTTGACGGCAATCTAATTGTTCCTGTAATTAAAAATGCTGATCATTTAAACTTAGTGGGATTAGCTAAAGTAGTAAACGATTTAGCTGACCGAGCGCGAAGCAACAAACTCAAACCAGATGAAGTACAAGAGGGGAGCTACACTGTAACCAATATTGGTAATTTTGGATCTTTGATGGGTACACCCATTATCAATCAACCTCAAGTTGGTATTCTAGCTATTGGCACAATTCTAAAAACTCCTGCTGTCATCGAAACACCCAAAGGAGATTTTATAGGGATAAGGAGAAAAGTGATGCTCTCTCACAGTTATGATCACCGGATTATCAATGGTGCAACTGGTGGGCTTTTTGTGAAACGAGTGGCAGAGTATCTTGAAAATTGGAATGAAAAATTTCCATATTAAATTCTTTCCATGACTATTGAACTTTCTAGACCGTTGTGTTTTTTTGATTTAGAAACAACTGGCGTTGACATTTCTAAAGATCGAATTGTTGAAATGGCAACCGTAAAGTTGCATCCAAATGGAACTAAAGAAGAACGTGTGTGGCTGATCAATCCAGAACAACCCATTCCAACTGATGCAACAGCAGTTCATGGTATAACTGATGAAAAAGTTGCCAATGAACCGACGTTTAAAGACCGCTCTACAGAAATTTATGCCTTCATTAAAAATTGTGATCTAGCTGGTTTTAATTCTGACCGATTTGATATTCCCCTTTTAGTCGAAGAATTTTTGCGTGCTGAAATTGATTTTGACTTTAAGAATGTGAAATCTGTAGATGTTCAAAATATCTTTCATAAAATGGAGCAGCGCACTCTGACAGCAGCCCTTAAGTTCTATTGTGATAAAAATTTGGAAGATGCCCATTCAGCAATGGCTGATACCCAAGCCACTTTTGATGTGTTGATGGCCCAGGTTGATCGATATGAAAATTTAGAACCAAGAGTGGGACCACTAAGTGAGTTTAGTTTAAGAAGAAAAACTGCTGATTTTGCGGGGTTTGTAGTTTTTGATAAAAACGGTGTTGAATGTTTTGGTTTTGGAAAACATAAAGGAAAAAAAGTCACTGATATTTTAGAAAAAGAACCTGGCTATTTTGGATGGATAATGAATGCCGACTTTCCCCGCTACACAAAAAAAGTGTTGACTGAAATTAGATTGAGAGGGCTTAACTCCAAAGAAAATTAAGTTGTGAAAATCATCTGTGTGGGGCGGAACTATGCCGATCATATCAATGAATTAAAAAATGAAAAGCCCCAACACCCCGTTTTATTTCTAAAACCTGATACGGCAATTATTCAAAAAGGGCACCCTTTTTTTATCCCTGCATTCACAGAAAATATTCACTATGAAGTCGAAGTTATTGTAAAAATAAATCGCATTGGAAAACACATTCAACCACAATTTTCTCAAAAATACTATGACGAAATTGCCTTGGGAATTGATTTTACGGCAAGAGCACTACAGGATGATTTAAAAGCTCAGGGGCTACCTTGGGAAAAGGCAAAAGCTTTTGACGGATCAGCCTTGGTGGGGAACTGGGTCGAGAAACAAACATTTTCAGATTTAAAAACAATGTCATTCAATTTATCTAAAAATGGAGAAATTGTTCAAGAGGCTACTACCAATCAAATGTTGTGGGATATCGATCAATTGATTGCCTATTGCTCCACTTTTTTTACACTAAAAATAGGAGACATACTGTTTACTGGCACACCCAAAGGGGTTGGTAAAGTGCAAAGAAATGATGTCTTTGTTGGAACATTGGAAGGTATAGAGAATTTTAGCTTAAGAATAAAATAGGAATGAAAGCAGAGCTGATAACAATTGGAGATGAAATTTTGATCGGACAAATTGTCAATACCAATTCTGTTTTTTTAGCCAAAGTACTCAATAAGATTGGAATTGAAATTGCACAAATCACCAGTATATCAGATGAAAGTACTGCAATTACGGAGGCTTTGGATGCCTCCTCCAAACGGGTAGAATTGGTTATTCTCACCGGAGGACTGGGGCCTACTAAGGACGATTTAACCAAGCATACCCTCTGTTCCTATTTTAATGATACCCTTTTGGAAAACAAGGAGGTTTTAGCTCATATCGAGGAAATTTTCAAAAAATACGTAACTACACCCATTAACGATCAAAACAGACAACAAGCCTTACTCCCTTCTAAAGCCAAAATCCTGAAAAATCAGCACGGTACGGCTTCGGGCATGTGGTTTGAACGTGAAGGGCAAGTTGTCATTTCTTTACCTGGTGTCCCTTTTGAGATGAAAGCATTAATGACCCACGAAGTTATACCTGCTCTGAAGGGTCACTTTTCCCGTCCCTTTATCATTCATAAAACAGTACTAACCTATGGGTTAGGAGAAAGTGCCATTGCCCAACGTATTGAGGACTGGGAAGATGCCTTACCCCAAGACATAAAATTGGCGTATTTGCCCAATTTGGGGAGGGTTCGACTCCGTTTGTCAGGAAAAGGACAACAGGAAGCTAAACTCGAGCAGCGTATCGATTCTGAAATAGAAAAACTCCTTCCGCTGATCAAAGATATTTTTGTGGGTTATGAGGATGCTTCTTCTTTTGAGGAGCAAATACAAACACAATTTATCAATCAGCAAAAAACTTTGGCAGTTGCAGAAAGTTGTACAGGAGGCGAAATAGCTGCACGGCTCACTAAAATTCCAGGAGCTTCTGCCTATTTTAAAGGAGGAGCCGTGGTGTATCATACCCAAAGTAAGTCTAAGGTCTTAGGCGTTTCGGAAGCCTTAATACAAAAACACTCTGTTGTCAGTCAAGAAGTAGCCGAAACCATGGCAGTAAAGGTTCGGAACAAGTTTGGTGCCAGCCTGGGGCTTGCCACCACAGGAAATGCAGGTCCTACCAAAGGCGATTCTGACGCAGAGGTTGGAACGGTTTGGATTGCCATCGCAACAGAAGATAAGGTATTTAGTGAACAATTTCTTTTTGGGCAACACCGCCAACGCGTGGTGGGTAAAGCGGTGAATAAGGCACTTGAACTAATATTTAAAGAAATTGTGATTTAGTTAGTCCAAAGAAATTTAATTCTGAGTCCAAAAAATAACATCATTACAATAGTTATTTTGAGATAAAATTGTAAAAGATTCTTTGATTCTACCACAAAAAAGTTAAATTTACAGCCACATAAAAATTAATATTTATGTCTAAAGTGTGTGAAATCAGCGGTAAAAAAGTCATGTTTGGTAATAATGTATCTCATGCGTTAAACCGCACTCGACGTCGATTTGATGCCAACATCATCAAAAAGCGTTTTTTCTTACCTGAAGAAAATCGGTGGGTAACATTAAATGTTTCTACTTCGACTTTGAAGACAATCAATAGAAAAGGCATCACTGCCGTTTTAAAAGAAGCTCGTCAAAAGGGTACTTATAAAGGTTAAGTCATGGCAAAGAAAGGAAATCGAGTACAAGTTATTTTAGAGTGTACTGAGCATAAAAACTCAGGAATGCCTGGAACTTCGAGGTACATCACTACAAAAAATAAGAAAAATACCCCTGAGCGATTGGAGGTCAAAAAATTCAACCCCATTTTGAAAAAAATGACGGTTCATAAAGAAATTAAATAATTATGGCAAAGAAATCAGTAGCAACACTCCAAACAGGGTCAAAAAAACTGACTAAAGCGATTAAAATGGTAAAAAAAGGTGGGAGTCAATCCTACAGTTTTGTTGAAACCATCGTTCCGCCAGATATGGCCAAAGATTGGTTAGACAAACAATAATTTGATAAAAATATTTAAAGGAAGCTACTGTTAGAGTAGCTTTTTTTATTTTAGGGTGGAATGGGAATTTTAAAGAAGTTTTTTAGTAAACAAGAACAAGCTCAGTTAGATGAGGGGTTAGCTAAAACAAAAAACGCTTTCTTTTCAAAGTTGGGAACAGCCTTGATAGGCAAATCTAGAGTGGACGATGAGGTTTTAGATGAATTGGAAGATATCTTAATTCAATCAGATGTTGGAGTAACAACCACACTCAAAATCATTGAAGCTTTAGAAGCCAGAGTTGCCAAAGAAAAATATTTAGGTTCAAAGGCATTAGCTTCAATACTTAATGAGGAGTTGATTCAGATTTTGGAGGTTGGTGTTGAGCAGAAAGAAGATCAACAAGCTCCTGTTCCTTATGTCATTATGGTGGTTGGGGTGAATGGAGTAGGTAAAACAACGAGCATTGGAAAATTGGCCTATCGATTAAAACAATCGGGAAAAAAAGTTATTTTGGGAGCTGGCGATACGTTTCGAGCAGGAGCTATAGATCAATTGCAAATTTGGGCAGATCGTGTTGGTGTACCCATTGTGCGGCAAGAAATGGGAAGCGACCCAGCTGCAGTAGCCTTTGATACCCTTCACTCTGCTATTGCTCAAAAAAGTGATGTGGTATTGGTTGACACAGCAGGAAGATTACACAATAAAATCAATTTGATGAATGAATTGTCAAAAGTGAAACGAGTTATGGAAAAGGTTGTGCCTGATGCTCCTCACGAAGTATTGTTGGTGTTAGACGGATCTACTGGTCAAAATGCATTTGAACAGGCCAAGCAATTTACTGCCGCCACAGACGTTAATTCTTTGGCCATAACGAAACTGGATGGTACAGCCAAAGGCGGAGTGGTTATAGGAATTGCAGATCAATTTCAAATTCCAATAAAATATATTGGGGTGGGAGAAGGTATAGAAGATTTGCAAGAATTTGATCCCGCTTTGTTTGTGCAAACTATTTTTAATGAATAAGAATATGAAAAAGTTTTTTAATGTCTTTTCAACCACCTTGCTTCTCATCGCAGGCATTTATTTTGTGGGGCCTCAAGTAGAGACCCCAAAATTAGACCCACAATTGCCAAATGTGCCACAAAATTTAAAAGAACTTCATTCTCTAGTGACAACCCAAGAGGCAGCCATTGAAAACATAAAACCCAATAACCAATCAGTTCTCCTTTTTGAAGATTCGATTCCCAAAAAAACTAAGTATTCTGTTTTATACTATCACGGATTTACGGCAAGTCCTAAAGAAGGTGACCCAGTGTATAGAGACATTGCTAAAGCGTTGGGTGCTAATTTGTATGTGCCTCGCTTGTATGGTCATGGATTAGAAGAAGAGGAACCCATGATCAACTTTCACAACGACCCTTACTGGGAGAGTGCTAAACAAGCCCTTGCTATTGCAAAGACTATAGGTGAAAAGGTAATAATTCTGGGTACTTCGCACGGAGCAACACTGGCCTTGTTGATGGGGCACGACCCTCAGGTTGAAGCCGTAGCCCTATATTCTCCAAATATTCGATTGTCAGACCCTTATGCAGTTGTTTTATCTAAACCGTGGGGGTTAGAACTTGCTCGCCTTGTAAAAGGAGGACACTATCACACTATGGATAGGCTTACCGAAGAAAAAAAGAAATATTGGACCTACATCACCCGATTAGAATCAGGAACTCATTTGCAAAAGTTTTTGGAAATGAAAATGAATAAGGAAACGTTTGAAGCCTTCAATAAACCTGTTTTTATGGGATATTATTATAAAGATGAAAACAATAAAGATGACGTAGTTTCTATTCCAGCACTCTTAGAAATGTATGATCAACTTGGAACTCCTAACAGCCTAAAACAAAAAATGGTATTTCCTGAGGCAGGAGAACATGTGATGACTTGTTATCTTTCAACAGATAAGTATGATCAAGTTACTGAAGCTACACTTGATTTTTTAAATAATATTATCCTAAAAAAATGAAAAACAGTATTCTCTTTTTAACTCTTGCGTTGCTTTTCATTTGGCAATGTACTACAGCTCCTGCCTTAAAAAAATGGATTCCCTATGATGAGACAGTGGAGTTGGCACAAAATGCAACAAATAAAAACCCTAGGTTGCGTTATAAACGCATTCAATCAAAACATACAGATAAGAATTCTTTGTTCATTCCCTTTGAAAATGAATTGATTCAATTTGAATCCAGTTATGCTCGCTTAAGCCCATTTATTCTAGAGCGTTCTATACCAGAACTACAATCAGCTGTGGCTTCAGGAATCTTTTCTTATGAAGAACTTACCCTTTTTTATCTCTATCGAATATATCGGTATGAGACTGACCCCACACTCTATCTAAATGCAATTTTAGCTCTCAACCCTGATGTGGTCCAAGAGGCAAGAGAAAAAGATTTAGATCAAAAGAAGGCAGAGGAGTTTCCCCTTTATGGAATGCCAATTCTATTAAAAGATAATATTAATACAGCAAATATGCCTACTACGGCAGGTGCAGCAGTCTTTAAGAAGAACCAAACTAAAGAAGACGCATATATTGTTAATCAATTAAAAAAGCATGGAGCATTAATTTTAGGAAAACTCAATCTGAGTGAGTGGGCCTATTATTTTTGTGAAGGTTGCCCCCTAGGATATAGTGCTTTGGGTGGGCAAACCCTTAATCCATATGGAAGAAAAGTTTTTGAATCAGGAGGATCAAGCTCTGGAAGTGGGGTAGCTGCTGGCGCAAATTATGCTGTGGCAACGATAGGAACTGAAACTTCAGGATCCATATTATCTCCTGCTGCAAAAAATGCTTTATTTGGCTTGAAGCCTACAATTGGTGCGGTGAGCCGCTCTGGAATTATTCCAATTTCCTCAACCTTTGATACTGCAGGGCCAATGACTAAAACCGTTGTGGACAATCTCCTTCTTTATAATGCATTGATTGGTTATGATAAGAATGACCTCTATAGTTATGCTGCCAAGCCACTCGAAATTGCTGCTCTAGATATGGCAAGTTTAAAAGGGAAGCGTTTTGGGATGGTAGATACTGATGCTCAAGACAGTCTTTTGCAACGAGCTGCAAAAGAAATACAACAAGCAGGTGGTGAAGTGATTGAAGTAACTCTCCCTGAAATAGATTTAGATCTTTTTGTACAAATTTTAGATACTGATATGAAAGTAGATTTACCAAAATATATTGCTAGCTATGGCCATGAGTCTCTTTCTGTTAAAAATATAGCAGATATTATTGCATTTAATAATCAAAATGCTGACTTACATGCTCCCTATGGCCAAGGAATTTTTAAAAGTATAGCGAAAGACACTACAGATTATGAAGCGTTTCAGATCAAAAAGAAAGCCTTCATGAAAGAATTAACATTAGCTTTAGACAGTCTTTTAGAAAAACACCAATTAGATGCATTCTTAACCCTTGATTATTTTACTTCTAGCTATTTAGCCACGTCACACTATAGTGCAATTGGTATTCCCATAGGGTATTATGAAGATGGAAAACCTCAAAATATGAGTATGATAGCTAAAGGTAAACAAGAGCAACTACTCATCGAAATGGCAGCAGCTTATGAAAAAATAGCACCTTATAGGAAATTGCCTGAATTCTATCCTTAATATGAGAACCAAAAGTTCAAAAACTAATCAAATCAATGTGATTACCCTAGGGTGTTCAAAGAACATTTATGATTCTGAAGTCCTAATGGGACAACTCCAAGCCAACAAAAAAATGGTGAATCATGAAGGAGAGGGCAATATAGTGGTAATAAACACTTGTGGTTTCATTGATAATGCCAAAGAGGAATCAGTCAACACCATTTTAGAGCAAGTAGAAAGAAAAAATCTAGGTGAGGTTGACAAGGTGTTTGTGATGGGATGCTTAAGTGAACGGTATAAACCAGACTTAAAAAAAGAAATTCCAGATGTTGACCAATATTTTGGAACTACAGAATTACCCAACCTACTAAAAGCTTTAGGGGCAGATTACAAACATGAACTCATTGGGGAGCGCTTATTAACAACCCCCAAGCATTTTGCGTATTTAAAAATTTCTGAAGGTTGTGACCGTCCCTGTTCTTTTTGTTCTATACCATTGATGAGGGGTAAGCACCAATCACGCCCTGTTGAGGAGCTAGTTCAGCAAGCTCAAAATCTTGCAAAAAAGGGTGTTCAGGAGTTGATTTTGATTGGTCAAGACACAACTTTTTATGGGTTAGATCTTTATAATGAAAGAAAACTAGCCTCCCTGCTTGAGGCACTTGCACAAGTTGAAGGGATTGAATGGATTCGGTTGCATTATGCGTTCCCTACCGGTTTTCCAAAAGATGTTCTTGAGGTCATGCGTAACCAGCCAAAAGTTTGTAATTATTTAGACATCCCTCTCCAGCATATTGCTGATCCGATTTTAAAATCTATGCGTCGGGGAACCACTAAAGAAAAAACAACCCAATTATTAGAGGAAATGAGATCTAAACTACCTGGAATTGCATTACGTACAACCTTAATTGTGGGGTATCCAGGTGAAACAGAAGAAGATTTTGAGACACTAAAGCAATGGGTTAAAAAAACACGATTTGATCGTTTAGGTTGTTTTACCTATAGCCATGAAGAAAACACACATGCATATCACTTAGAAGATTCAGTTCCTGAAGAGGTAAAACAAGAAAGGCTTAATACAATTATGGAAATTCAATCCCAGATTTCATGGGAAGAAAATCAAAAATGTATTGGTCAAACTTATAAATGCCTTATAGATAGAAAAGAAGGGGATTATTTTGTAGGGCGTACCTACAGAGACTCACCAGATGTTGATAACGAGGTATTAATAGATGCGCAACAATTTTATTTAAAACAAGGAAGCTTTGTACAGGTAAAAATTATATCTGCAACCGATTTCGATTTAATGGGGGAGCCTGTATAAACGAAGAGATTTTAGAATATTTTTTTTGATATACTTAGTTTTCAAATTGCCTTAACACTCTTTCAATTAAAATGCCAAGAAAAGTGCATTGGAAAAGATGATTTTGCTTTGATACCAAAAACTTCTAAAAAGGGGGTTATCAACAAAAAATATAACAGAACCATTTCCAATAGCTTGCTGCCCGTAAACTAGGCTATTAGCTTGTAAAGGTTTTTGATGGCTTCCAATAAATCCGTTCAGTGGTTTTACATCATTATTTAAAAAAGCACTATTGCTTCCTTTCGAAAGTAATTCATAAGTAGATGTGTTTTGCCGAAGGGAGTAGAATCGATCAACACCAAAGTTTAAGGGATGACTTTGATCTAGCTTTACTGGGTAAATACTACCTAAAATGGAGCTGCTGATCTCATGGCGATCTTGCTGGTCAAAGGGTAGTTTTTGAATATTCACTTCTGGAATTGTTTTGGCTTCTAATTCAAATGGTTCTTTGTCTTCAAACCATTCTAGAGCGTTTCCCCATGTAATTAATTTTCCTCCTGCTTCTATCCAATTGATAAGTTGAAAGGTTTCCTCTTGACTGAAAAGAGCTTCATACTCCCCCTCAGGAAGAAGCAGCACATCAATTTTTTGAAGTTGATGAAATAATGCCTTCTTATTATAACGAAAAAGAGGATAATTAAGGTCTTGCTCCAAAAAATGCCAAGTTTCTCCATAGGCATAGGAATCAACAAGCTCATCTTTTAAAAGGGCAATTGTGGGTCTTTTGATGAGTCTTAGGGCACTTGCACCCATATCAGGACCAAACTGGGCCCAACCCGTTTTTAAGGGGGTCACTATTAAATGGTTTTCTTGAGCTTTTTCAGCTAACTTTTCTTTCCATCCTGTTTGATCTACATGATCATTTTGTAAGAAAAAAAGACTACCCTGAGGCCAAAGAGTATCCTCCAGTTGAACTTTCTTCATGGTATAGCGAGGTCTTAACTGAGCTTCTAGTGTTTCAGCTAAAAACTTTGAAGAATCCAACCCTCGAAAAGGGATAACATACCCATAACCATCTTCAACAACATCATTTGAGTTCTTGTTAGAAATCGTTTGATGTGTGTTTTCTAAATTTCCCCTTAGCACCATTGTTTTTAGTCCATAGGCATAGGGCAAGTTCCAAGCGGTTATGTCATAGGTCAATGAATCCTCTAAATAGGTCTTGGGTTCTAAAAGTGCTTGTATCAAAATTGATTTGGGCTGTTGAGTGGAAACAATCAAAGAATTGGAATTAAAGTCAACACTATTATTTTTTTGTGATTGATAATGATATCCCTTAAGGGTTTGCTTAGCATCTAATCTGCTGGTTTTAATTTCGTGGGCATTTAAAAGTTGTTCTAATGCTTTTAAGGCTTGATCTGCCCCTTCCATGACATACGTTTGTATGTCTGCTTCACGAGTATAAAAAGAGGTATACTCTTCAAGTAATTCTTTTTTATTATTTATTACTGCCTCTAAGGTTGAAATACCTGTGGTAAAGTGACCTAAAATTCGATTTTTTAGTGTTAATGGTATTCCTTTTTCATCCAAAATGCCTAAGCCAGCAATTCCCCCACCGGCTTGTTCATAAGTCATGCCAATCCCGCCTAAAAAAGTTGGGTAGGTATCGCCATAACTTGGGTAGAGAAGATCAAATACTTCTTTGGTAAAATAGCGCCACCCGTTAGCATCAAAGTACCTAGCATGATTCTTTCCAATTACTTCTTGAAACTTTCTCTGAAATGGACTAAAAAGCTGGTGCATTGGCTTTGCAGCTGGAGCAAAATAATAGTTGCTGTTGACCCCTTGTTCGTGAAAATCAACATGAATATGGGGTAGCCATTGATTATAAAAAGCGATGCGGGCTTCACTTTCTTTTTGACTGAGCCAAGCCCAATCACGGTTCAGGTCAAAGTGATAGTGGTTACTCCGACCATTGGGCCATCCCTCTTGATGTTCAACGGTGTTGGGGAGATATACATTTGACTTGCTTTTATTTTGATTGAAAAATTGTACATATCGATCTCTACCATCAGGATTAATACAGGGGTCTAGAATCACAATCATGTCCTTTAGCCAGTCTTGATACTCAGTTATAATTGTATGTATGGTTTTCATGGCTGCCTCTGTACTGGAAGATTCATTGCCGTGCACATTATAGCTCAGCCATACAATGGCTTTTTGACCGTCTTTTGGAATTGTGCTCCCCACACTTTGATTTAGATGAAGGGCCCTTATAGCCTCTATATTTTTTAGATTTTCTGGACTCGATACGATTGCAGCGATCAATGGTCTTCTTTCATACGTTTCTCCATAGCTGTGAAGTTTGATTTGATCAGAAGCAAGCTCTAAATGGTTAAAATAGGCAACTACCTTATGGTGGGGAGTGAAGGCTTCCCCTAAATTATAGCCTAAAAATTCTGAAGGGTTTTGCAACGTTTGTCCCCAAGCAAATGCATTTGAAAGAAAACAAAGAATCCAAATAAAAAGTTTTTTCATATAAAAAATCAAATTCACCTTTGTTTTTCAATTTTAATCTACTTCTAAAAAAACAAATATCTTTACATAAAACAGGCTATGCAACACACTACCATATCCTATTCAGATACGGGGCGATTTTCTACACTCATGTCAGACTATCTGGCACAACACAAGGACTTAAAACCGTTTTACGGTCGGTTTCCGAATGTAGCAAATTTTGAAAAGCAGGCAAAAGAAAAACTACAGTTATATCCTTCCTCCTCCAGAAAGACGTTGGTAGAAGTGCTTAAGAAACAATATGAAACTATTGAAAATGCTCCTAAAGTCCATCAGTCGATAACACTTTTGTCAGAAGAAAATTCTGTCACAGTAACAACAGGTCATCAGTTGTGTTTGATGACTGGACCTTTGTTTTTTATTTATAAAATAATAACCACCATAAAGGCAGCCTACAAATTATCAAAAAAGTACCCTGAATTCAATTTTATTCCAGTCTATTGGATGGCCTCTGAAGATCATGATTTTGAAGAGATACAGTCTTTTCTTTTTAAGGGAAAAAAAATTCAATGGAACAGTGAGCAAGAAGGAAGAGCTGTCGGAACTATCCAACTTGATGATTTAGACCCTCTGCTCGACCTTTTTGAGCAACATTTAGGCAGCAAGCCCTCAGCCGAAACATTAAAAAAATGGATAGCTATTAGCTACAGAAATTCTTCCAATTTAGCAGAGGCTACAAGAAAGTTTGTGCATTTTCTTTTTCAAGATTATTCTTTAGTAGTAGTAGATGCGAATGACTTCAATTTGAAGAAATTGTTCGTTCCTGCAATGGCAATGGAACTAAAAAACCAAAAATGTTTTGAATCGGTAGCCACTCAAACTCAAAATATTAAGAAAACCTATAATGAAAAGTTTGTCCCTCAAGTCAACCCAAGGCCCATTAATCTTTTTTATTTAACCTCAAAAGATAGATATCTGATTCGTAAAGAAGAAAACCATTACTATTTAGAGGACTCTGATAAAAAATTATCTGAAAAAGAAATGCTAAATGAATTAGAAGAACATCCAGAACGATTCTCCCCCAATGTGTTGATGCGTCCTCTTTATCAAGAAACAATTCTTCCAAACGTGGGCTATATTGGAGGTGGAGGTGAACTAGCTTATTGGTTTCAATTGAACCATTTTTTTGAAACGCATAACATACCTTTTCCAATTTTAGTTTTGCGTAACAGTGCATTATTACTTTCTGAAAAAACAGCTCAAAAACTTAATCGGTTAGATATATCCACTAAAGATTGTTTTTTGCCTCGCGTGAATTTGATCAATAAAAAAATTAGACAGATTAGCAATATTGATTTGGATTTGGGATTTTTGAAAAAGCAGTTAGAAAAACAATTTGATTATCTAGAGGGGTTGGTAGCCCAAACAGACCCTTCTTTTGAAGGCGCACTGAAAGCACAGCTAGCAAAACAAAATAAAGGAATAGAAGCACTAGAAAAGCGGTTGCTTCAAGCCCAAAAAAGAAAGTTGAAAGATCAGGTGCAACGTATGACAGATTTGCATAAAGAAATTTTTCCCAACGATGCGTTGCAAGAACGGCAACTTAATGTTGTGGAATTTTATTTGGATCATGGGGGTGAATTTATCAATGCACTGATGAAAGTATTGGATCCCTTTTCAAACGAATTTAGCGTAATTAAATATTAACATCTCTTGTGTATTTTTTACAAGAATCGGGCTCAGTGCACCTTGAATTAAATTGTATTTTTGCTCATGCAAGAAAAAATACTCATCCTTGATTTTGGTTCGCAATACACACAACTCATTGCCAGAAGGGTACGCGAATTGTCCATTTATTGTGAAATTTATCCCTTTAATAAAATTCCTCCAGACGTTGAGAATTACAAAGCATTGATTTTGTCTGGATCTCCATATTCTGTTAGACAAGAAAACGCCCCTCAGCCAAATTTGAAAGACATTAAAGGAAAGATCCCTGTACTTGGTGTTTGTTACGGTGCACAATATATTGCCCACTTTTTTGGTGGAAATGTAAGTGCCTCTAACAAAAGAGAATATGGAAGAGCCCATTTGGAACTGAATGGCAATCCTGATCTATTTTTTCAAGGTGTACAACCTCAAAGCCAAGTTTGGATGAGTCATAGTGACACGATTAAAACCTTACCAGAAGGAGGTGTATTATTGGCAAGCACAGAAGATGTTGAGAATGCAGCCTTTTTAATCGAAGGAGAAAAAACCTATGGAATTCAATTTCATCCAGAGGTGTATCATTCAACAGAAGGCAAATTGATCTTAGAAAATTTTTTAGTAAAGATTGCTGGTGTAGCACAAACTTGGACTCCAGATTCATTTGTGCACACCAGTGTTGACACGCTAAAAAAACAAATTGGAGAGGAGCAAGTCATTTTGGGTTTGTCGGGAGGGGTAGATTCCTCTGTGGCAGCTATTTTGCTACACAAAGCAATAGGCAGCCAACTCAACTGTATCTTTGTGAACAATGGATTGTTGCGTAAAGATGAGTTTAGCCAAGTGCTGACCCAATATGAAGGCATGGGACTTAATGTAAAAGGAATAGATGCCAGTGCACAGTTTTTGGAGGCTCTAGAGGGCATTTCTGACCCTGAATCAAAAAGAAAAATTATCGGGAAAACCTTTATAGATGTTTTCGAAGAAGAATCACACAAAGCTAAAGGTGCGGCCTGGTTGGCTCAAGGCACAATCTATCCTGATGTGATTGAATCAACCTCAGTAAACGGTCCTTCAGCGACTATAAAATCCCATCATAACGTGGGTGGGCTTCCTGATTATATGAAGCTAAAAATAGTAGAACCTTTAAGAATGTTGTTTAAAGATGAGGTGAGAAGAGTGGGGAGGAGCATGGAACTACCAGAAGAATTATTAGGTCGACACCCTTTTCCAGGGCCAGGTCTAGCTATTCGAATTTTAGGCCCTATTTCAAAAGAAAATGTAGCCTTACTCCAAGAGGCAGATGCTATTTTTATCAAAGGATTGAAAGAATGGGATTTATATGATGAAGTTTGGCAAGCAGGAGCTATTTTGTTACCGATAAACAGTGTGGGAGTTATGGGTGACGAGCGTACTTATGAAAAATGCGTTGCGCTTCGTGCCGTTCAGTCAACTGACGGTATGACGGCAGATTGGGTTAATCTTCCTTATGAATTTTTGCAAAAAATATCCAACCAAATCATCAATAATGTCAGGGGAATTAATAGAGTGGTTTATGACATAAGTTCAAAACCACCTGCCACAATTGAATGGGAATGATTATTGCTAATACCTCAATATGAGATTCAGATTAATACTCTTTATTTTACTTTTCACAATCATTTTACCTCTTGGAGCACAAGAAATTCCAACTCATTTTGAATATCATAGGGTACGTGTTGGCGAAACCCTTTTTGGCCTTAGTCAAAAATATGGTATAACTGAAGAAGAGCTGCTAGAATACAATTCCATTTTGTCAAAAACAGGCTTGAGAAAGAGAATGAAACTACGCATTCCTGTTTATACCAAAACTGAAGAGGTTGTAGAAATGATTGATGAACTTCTTCCCAAGGCAGTAATTGACACTTTAGGATTTGAAACACATTTGGTGCTAGCCAAAGAGACAAAATGGCGTTTGGCTTATCAATATGGCACCACTATAGCAGCACTAGAACAACTCAATCCCACTATAAAAGAAGGTCTGAAAATTGGCCAAACAATCAAAGTACCTAAAGCAAAAATACCAAAACGGGTTCCTGAGAAAGATTCATTGTTTAATTATTATATGGTGCTGCCTAAAGAAGGGTATTATCGAATTGAAAAAAAATTAGGAGTACCCAAAAAAGTCTTGGATTCTTTAAACCCTGAGTTGATTGAGAAAGGATTACAAGAAGGAATGGTGTTAAAAGTGCCAGGGGATCTTTCTGGTGACCTAAAGGTGTCAGACGATTTATTGCTTGAGCGAATAAACTTACTCGATTCAATTTTTGAAGCTAAACCTATGGAAATTGCTCTTATGCTCCCCTTCAGAGCCAGTGAGCTCAATTTAGATTCTCTTCATTTAGTTCGTCCTGTATTAGAAAGTAGAAACTTGTATACCATCGCCTTTGATTTTTATATGGGAGCTAGAATGGCAGCAGAAAAAGCAACCACTATTGGTATTCCTGTAGAACTATCTGTAATTGACACAGAAAACAATAAAAGTAAAATTTTAGAAGAAGTGTCTTCGAAAGATTGGCGCAAAACAGATGCCATTATAGGACCCATCATTCCTTCTAATTTTGATTATGTCTCCAATTTAAAAGCCATCGAAAATATTCCTAAAGTTTCCCCTTTATCTACCAACGAGGTAAGAAAATCAAAAGCTATTTTTCAAACCCAAACCCGAAAATCTACTTATAGAAAAAAAATGCTTGCTTATCTCGAGCGTAAACTTGATAGTACGCAAAACATTGTTATTGTGGCAGATTCACTAAGCCGACCCATGGAGACCGAATTACTCAACAGGTTTCCTACTGCCATTCAATTAAGACCCGAAGAAGAAGGATATTTAATGCCTGAGCTAGTAGATTCTCTTTTAGTTGATTCATTGCCTAATAAAGTTATTTTAGAGACTTCTTCTTTTCCTCTAATAGGGAGTGTCTTATCACAAATGAATGCCCAAAATACGGATGAACGTTCTGTTCAGGTTTTTACTACCTACAGAAATAACCTTTATGACAAAGCCAACCTTTCGTTAGAAATGTTAGGAGCTGTTCAGTTTACTTATCCTTCCAACACCATATTAAAAACTGCTGATACCTTTTCTGAGTTTCAATTGGATTTTATTGATCGATTTGGAAAACCCCCTTCAAAAGAAGCTACTCGAGCTTATGATGTTACACTAGATGTCTTATTACGAGTTGCTTATAGTGGTTCATTAAAAAAGAGCTTGGAAATTGGTGAAACCTTCTACAATCAAAATTGCTTCTCCTACACTCTAGACCAAAATAATAGTTATGTGAATGAAGCGGTATTGATTCTTCAACACGAAGGATATGAGGTAAAAGAAATAAAAGAATGGTAGTAAATACACCTATATGCTTATGAATTTTGTAATTTTAAACCCGGTGTTTAAAACGAAGCTACCGGATGCCAAAGCCAAAATATATATTTGTTACAGGAGGTGTTACTTCTTCACTCGGAAAAGGAATCATCGCCGCCTCTTTGGCAAAACTACTTCAGTCTCAAGGTTTTCGCATTACCATTCAAAAATTTGACCCCTATATAAATGTAGATCCAGGCACAATGAACCCCTATGAACATGGGGAATGCTACGTGACTACTGACGGTGCAGAAACTGACTTAGATTTAGGTCATTATGAGCGTTTTCTAAATCAAAAAACCTCTCAAGCCAACAATGTGACTACAGGAAGAGTTTATCAAAATGTGATTGAAAAAGAAAGAAAAGGAGCGTTTTTAGGAAAGACAGTGCAAGTGATCCCCCATATCACAAATGAAATTAAGACTAGAATGATGCAGCTAGGCGATTCTGGCCATTACGACATAGTGATTACTGAAATTGGAGGAACGGTGGGAGATATAGAGTCTCTTCCCTACATTGAATCAGTACGTCAGTTAATTTGGGAATTAGGAAAAGAAAATGCAATTGTTATTCATCTTACCCTAGTTCCTTATTTAGCAGCATCGGGGGAACTTAAAACCAAACCAACACAACACTCTGTCAAAACATTGATGGAAAGTGGTATTTCAGCAGATATCATCGTTTGTCGAACAGAATATGAACTGCCTGAAGAACTTCGAGAAAAAATAGCACTGTTTTGTAATGTCAAAAGAGAAGCGGTAATTCAGTCAATTGATGTGGAAACGATTTATGATGTGCCATTAAAAATGCTCGAGGAAGGACTAAATAAAGTCGTGTTGCAAAAACTTAATTTAAAATCAAAGCAACCACCAGATTTAAGTGCTTGGAATGGATTCTTACAAAAATTTAAAAACCCTAAAGACCAAATTAAAATTGGATTGGTCGGTAAATATGTTGAACTTCAAGATTCGTATAAGTCTATATTGGAATCTCTTTTTCATGCAGGAGCAAAAAATGAAGCCGAGGTAGAAATAATTAGTATCCATTCAGAAAAAGTGAATGCTAGCGAAGTAGCCAATCATCTGTCTAAGGTTGATGGAGTGCTTGTAGCTCCTGGATTTGGAGAAAGAGGAATTGAAGGAAAAATTACAGCGGTTCAATATGCTAGAGAAAACAGCGTCCCCTTTTTAGGAATATGTTTAGGCATGCAAATGGCTGTGATAGAATACGCTCGCAATGTGGTGGGGCTCCAAGGAGCTAATTCAACAGAAATGGATGTGATGTCGAGTGTTCCTGTGATTGATTTGATGGAGTCACAGAAAAGTGTTTTGAGTAAGGGAGGAACGATGCGACTTGGCTCTTGGGATTGTGAATTGACAAAAAATTCTTTGGTGTATTCTATTTATCAAAAAGATAAAATTTCTGAGCGACACAGACACCGCTATGAATTTAACAATACTTTTTCAAATCAAATCTTTGATAACAACTTCAAAGTAGTAGGAATTAATCCTGAAACAAAACTGGTTGAGATTATTGAAAATGTTGCACATCCTTGGTTTGTCGGAGTGCAATTTCATCCCGAATACGAAAGTACGGTGGCTCAACCTCATCCACTTTTCGTTAGTTTTATAAAAGCAGCACTAACCCATACCTCAAAGAAGCAAAATAACTAAAATGGAAGAAAGAAAATTTGACCCCTATCAATTTATAGGTTTTATTCTTATAGCACTTATCTTAACCTGGATGCTCTATAGAAATGGTCCACAAGAAACTCAAGATAACACCCCAGTAGAAACTAACCAAACAACGAATCCTCAGACACCACAACCTGTTTTGTCAGACTCTGTTCAACATCAAAAAAATGTTCAAGCTTTCGGAGATTTTGGTGGATTTTTTCAAGCCAAGATAATTGAACCTGTTTTGCTTGAAAATAAAAACTTAGCTTTTGAATTTGACACAAAAGGAGCAATAGTGACATCGCTTAGATTGAAAGAATTTAATAATTATCAAGATGTTCCACTCTTTCTTGTCAACGATAAAAATACCCAATTCAATTTGTTGCTCAAGGCTTCAAACGGCATGGAACTCAATACTTCAGAAATGTATTTTCAGCCCACCATAATTTCAAATGAAGAAAATCAAGAAGTTGTTTTTGAGTCTAAAACAGCCTCCAATCAAATGATCCGTTTTGTATATACACTTCCCGAAGATGGATATCAAATCAAGCTAGAAATTTCAACATCAAATTTTGCTCCTTCACTAAGCAGAAGTGATACCCCTAAATTAACCTGGAGTACAACAGCTTTTAGAAATTCTAGAAGTATTGAATATGAAAACCGTTACACGGAATATACTTATGGATATGATGAAGATCGGGTAGATTATTTATCATTGAGTGGAGATGATGAAGAACAAATGAGTAACATCAGATGGATTTCCTACAGGCAACACTTTTTTAGCGCAATTCTTGTTCCAAACGAACCTTTGGATGAGGTACAAATGTATTCTGAAAATTTAGCTGATGAGGAAAAATTAGAGGAGCGGTTCACAAAACGCTTTAGTTCAACTTTTCCTGTTGAGCGACAAAATGGTGAGTTGGATGCAGTGTTTAATTTTTATTATGGCCCTACTGATTATAAAACATTAGAATTGCTTCCCGGTGATTTAGAAGCCTCTATCCCTCTTGGGTGGGGTATATTTGGATGGATTAATCGATGGGTTTTTCTCCCTTTGTTTGGTTTTTTGTCTACAATTTTTCCTTACGGAATTGCCATAATTGTTTTGACATTAATTGTTCGCTTGGCTATGTCACCAGTAACATACAAGTCCTATGTGTCTCAAATTAAGATGAAACTTTTGCGTCCTGAAGTTGATGCCATCAACGAAAAACATAAAGATAATGCGGTTAAAAAACAACAAGAAACAATGAGTCTCTATTCAAAAGCAGGTGCTAGCCCACTGGCTGGATGTGTGCCGGCATTGATTCAATTGCCCGTTTTTTATGCTTTATTCACCTTTTTTCCTGTTGCATTTGTCTTGAGAGAAAAAAGTTTTCTTTGGGCCGATGACCTATCTTCTTATGATTCCGTTTTGGAACTTCCTTTCAATGTGCCCTTCTATGGTGATCATGTGAGTTTGTTTCCCATTTTAGCCTCCATTGCTATTTTTTTCTACACAAGAATGACCACAGGTCAGCAGCCCATGCCACAACAACCTGGTATGCCCAATATGAAGGTAATCATGTATCTCATGCCAGTGATGATGCTTTTTTTCTTCAATAATTATGCAAGCGGATTGAGTTTGTATTATTTTGTTTCCAATTTGCTTACGATCTTTTTGATGCTAATTATTAAAAATTACATCATCGATGATAAGAAAATCCATGCCAAGCTTGAGGAAAATAAAAAGAAGCCTAAAAAAGTAGGTGGTTTTTCTGCCCGCTTACAAAAAGCAATGGAAGAAGCAGAAAAGCAAAAAAAAGCGGGTAGAAGGAGAGGGTAATTTTTTCTCAGAGTTCCTTACTTTTACTGAATGAAAAAGAAGCGAGTCGTTGTGGGTCTCTCAGGAGGAGTAGATTCATCTGTAGCGGCACATTTGCTGGTTGAACAAGGCTATGAGGTGATAGGCTTGTTTATGAAAAATTGGCATGACGAATCTGTGACCATTTCTAGTGAATGCCCTTGGTTAGAAGACAGCTATGATGCCATGTTAGTAGCTGAGAAATTAGGTATACCTTTTCAAACTGTGGACTTGAGTAGTGAATATAAAACTCGTATTGTTGATTATATGTTTGCAGAATATGAGCGGGGAAGGACTCCCAATCCAGATGTGCTCTGCAATAGAGAAATAAAGTTTGACCTATTCCTAAAAATCGCTCTTTCTTTGAATGCTGATTATGTTGCAACAGGACATTATTGCCAAAAAAATACTATTACATCTCAAGACAAAACAATACACCAATTACTCTCAGGAGCTGACATTAATAAGGATCAATCCTATTTTCTTTGCCAACTTACCCAAGAGCAATTGGCTCATGCACTTTTCCCTATAGGCCATTTACAAAAAAGTGAAGTTAGAAAAATAGCAAAAGCGCAAGGTTTTGTAACAGCAGATAAACGTGATTCTCAAGGACTTTGTTTTGTGGGTAAAGTCAGATTACCAGATTTTTTACAACAACAATTGAAGCCCAAAGAAGGTAAAATCATCGCTATAGACGAAAATCATGAAAAGTTCAAAAATATACCCTCATCAAATGCTCCACTGGCAGAACAGGCATTGAAACTAAACTACGCAGCCATTGATGGTGTTGAAGTAGGTGCCCACAGGGGTGCTCATTATTTTACTATTGGCCAACGCAAGGGACTGGCAGTGGGTGGAACCGTTGATCCTTTGTTTGTGATTGATACTGATGTAAATGAAAATGTGCTCTATGTGGGTGAAGGTAAAAACCACCCTGGGTTATTTAGAAAGGTATTGAAGGTAGCGCCCAAAGAGGTTCACTGGGTGCGAGAAGATTTAACACTAAAAGCGGGGGAGTTCCTCAAAGTTGAAGCTAGAATTCGATATAGACAACCGCTTCAAAAAGCTACAATCCACGCTCTTGAGTCAGGTTATTTCGTCTCTTTTGATCAGCCTCAGTCAGCGATCACTTCAGGTCAGTTTGTTGCTTGGTATCAAAAAAAGGAATTGCTCGGATCTGGCGTCATCACTTGATTTTCAAACTCTTCTAGCTGTTTTAGAGCCCCTTCTACCGTGGTTTCAGGGCGTAAGCAAACATTGTTTTGACAAACATAGATATATGTTTCTTGTTCAAAATAACGCTCTTTTAAAAGAGGCAAATCACTTGGAGTAGTGCTAAATTGAAATAGAACATTAACTAAATACTTCTTTTGAATTTCTTTAGTCATAGAATTTGCTTCTGGCCCTGCAATGACGACTTCATATTCAGGATAAGTCCATTTTGCCAAAAGAGAAGCCCAATGACAATAGTCACTTATACTTTCTTCTAAAATGGGTTGAATGGCCTGTAACATTTTTTCAACTTTATTTAAATAATCTTTTCGAGCTAAAAGATGACCTAAATCAGATAGAACATTTGCTAAGAAAGCATTTGCAGAAGGCATAACACCATCATCAACAGAAAGAATAGGAGACAACAAATAGTTTGATGATTTGAAGGTAAAGAAAGGGCTATTAGCATCTTTGAAATCAGTCATGGATTTTTCTACCAAGGTTTGGCTCCAGTCGAGATACTCTTTTTTTCCCGTAGTTTTATACAAAGCTAATGCAGCACCAGCCATGTAGGCATAGTCTTCTAAAAAACCATCAATTTTTGGTATTCCATTTTGTAGAGTATGATAAAATTTACCATCTACAAAAGTATTTTTGATGAGAAAATCAAAAAGGGTTTCTGCTTCTTGTAACCAAGCTTGATTATCAAATGCTTGAGCGGCTTCTACAAATCCAATAATAGTCAAAGCATTCCATGAAGTGATAATTTTGGTGTCAATACCAGGAAAATCGCGTTGGGAAAGTATGATGAAAATTTTCTTATCCCAATCCGATTTTATCTGATTCCATTCTTTGGTTTTCAGCTTACGGGAACGCACAAAGGAACTTTCTGAGACAGCTTTTTTTAATATGAAAAAGTCCTCTTCAAAAGGATCATTAAAATCTATGCCATAATACTCTTTGAACATTTCAATTTGATTGGTGGCAATTTTTTCAATTTCTTTTTTAGTAAACACATAATATCGACCTTCCCCTGCCTCATTGTCAGCATCAATGGCAGAATAGAATCCACCTCCCTTTGCAGCCATTCGGTTTTTTAGAAAGGCAATAGTTTCTTCAACCCTTAGACGATATATAGGGTTTGCATCACTCTTAAAAGCTTCTGCATAAAGTCCCACCATTTGAGCATTATCGTAAAGCATTTTTTCAAAATGAGGAACTTTCCAATACGGATCTACACTGTAACGAAAAAAACCACCTTCTAACGCGTCATAAACTCCACTAGTCGCAATTTTTTGTAAGCTAGTTTCAATGTATTCATTGATTGAAGACTTTTTTGATAGTTCGTGATACTGTCTTAAAAAATGAAATTTTGAAGGTCTAATAAATTTCTGTTTACCAATTTCACCCCCATAAATCAAATCAAAATTCTTTTCCCATTGTTTGACAGGTTTTTCAAAAAAAGTTTCATCAAAAGGTTTCGGGTTCGCAGGGAGCTCAATAACATTCACGGCAGCAATTCCCTCAGCAACTTTTTTTGCCAAGTCTTCTAATTGCTCAGGGTTGTTTTCATAGCGCTCTCGTACTCGTTCTAAAATTTGTATCCATTGTGCTCTTGTGTGATATGTTCCACCGTAGATAGGAGTTCCGTTGGGTAAACAAATTACATTTAATGGCCATCCTCCACGACCAGTAAGAAGTTGAACAGCAGTCATATAAATATTATCAACATCAGGGTTTTCTTCTCTATCCACTTTAATATTGATAAAATTCTTATTCATTACCGCTGCTACTGTTTTATCCTCGAAGGTTTCTTCCTCCATTACATGACACCAGTGACAACTTGAATAACCAATGCTCACAATGAGGAGCTTCTCAGCTTTATTTTGATTTTCATAGCGCGATTCATCCCATGGCTGCCAATGAACTGGATTTTGAGCATGCTGAAGAAGATAGGGGCTTGTTTCTTTATTTAAATTATTCTGATTAAAATTCCAACTTTCCTGACGACTACATGAAAATAATAGGCCCAAAAAGAGGCAAATAAAGAGGCTATTTGTTTTCATAATTGGATTAATATTTCTTGAGAAAATTATTTTGATTCGGGTATCCATTTTTGGATTCTATTATTCTTAGCATCAGCAATAATTATACTTCCAAGAGGGTCAAGGACAACTTGATAGGGTTGAGAAAGCTTTTCATTTTCGTTGTCAAGTGAACTACTTGATGCTACAATTTGCACAGCTTTTGTAGTTAAATCATATTGAAGAATTCTTTTTTGTTCATAATCTGTGACTAACAATAAATTGTTATCAACAAGAGAAATACCACTAAAATAGTGACGCCTTAAATCATCCTTTAAATCATCTGCAGATAAGATGGTGATGCCTTTTTTTGCACCTGGGTTCCATTTTTGAATCCTGTGATTGTAGGTGTCAGCCACATACAGTGAGCCATCTCTACTTACTGCAATACCAAGTGGAAAGGCCAATTGATTTGCAGCATTCCCTTCTCCATTGCCACCAGCTATTACTTCTCCTTCAGCAGCATCTGGTGTCCATTTGGTTACACGATGATTTCCAATTTCAGACACATAAACAACTCCGTTGTTGTCTATAGCAATACCAAAAGGTTTGTTAAGTTGATCTGTTCGATTTCCCATTCCCCTTCCACCAGCAATTGTTGAACCGCTCAGGGCAGCATGTTCCCATTTTTGAATGCGATGATTTCGTGTATCTGCAATGTATAAATTGCCCTGAGTATCGACAGCAATTTTTCCTGGTTCATCTAATTGATTAGGGGCGTTGCCAAATCCGTTGCCGCCTGCGGCCGTAATACCAACAGTTGCTCCTGGACGCCATCTTTGGATGCGGTGGTTATACATATCACTCACATATAAATCCCCTGAGAGATCTAATGCGATTCCAGTGGGATAAAAAAGTTGATTCAATTCACTCCCTTTTCCATTGCCTCCAGCAAGAGTTCTAATTTTAAAAGTGTCTTTTTTAAATACTGCTCGTATGGCATGATCTCTAAAAAAAGAAATTTGAGTTGGATTTTCCCGACCACTTATTGCTCCTTCCCAACGATCAAAAACCCAGCCAGGCTTTGGTTTGGCATATATACTCTTGATTATATAGGGAGTGTAATTTCCAGCACTTGGTATAACAGCGCCCCCTTCTTCGGGCCACAATTCTGTTTTAAGCTCAAATTGAACGGTGTCTGTAGATACTTCATTTTTTGAGCATGAATAAATTAAAATTAGGGCAAATAAAGGATTAAGTATTTTCATCATCATAACATCGATCGTCTTCCAAAAGTGCAATTGAAATCGTAAATTGCAGATTAAAAGTAAGAAAATTTAGTATTAAAAATGGTTCCTCTTAGATATTGTTTTATTTTTTATTTTTTCACTCTAATGTCCCTTTTAGGGCAAGCATTGGCCCCAAACGAATATGATTTTCAGTGGCAAAAAGCAAATGGTGATCGTTTCGAAATAGAGGTTGAAAATAATCTCTCAAAACAGGTTGTACAAAAACGTTTGGACAGGGTATGTATGCAAATCTTACTTAAAGCAATGCTCAAGAGCAATAGTTTTGAAACTTTCATTCCTGAAAAAATAGCCTTATTTGAGGATAGAGTTTACAATGTAGCAGAATTATCATTTACTTTTATCGACAGACAAGATGAAGTGCAAAAACGAATTTATTATTATAGTTTTGATTACTATGGTAATGTATTCAAGCAAATAGAATGACTAATTCACTCTCGTAAAAAAAGTTGACCCTACATCATCCATTACTTTAATTTTATTGGTAGAATCAAAAATAATTTTGAAATTCGTGTTGGCTGGTTTTTTTAAGATTTCAATTTCAAAGGTATCCTTTGAATGACCGGTATGTATTTCTTTAAGTTTCCATTTACCATATTCAGCCAGAGAGTCTTTTTCATAACTGAAACTATTAAAAAAGTAGGTCACATTCCCTCTTGCGTCAAATCGAATGAATGACTGTAGGGTTGGATTTTCAATTTTCCAATCGCCTGTGAGCCTGTCTTGAAATTTTTTAACCTTTGAGTCAGTACAGCAAAAAAGAAAAAACCCTAAAGCCACACATAGGGGTACAAGCCGCATCTTAATTAATTGATTTTAATTTGTTGTAAAGGCTTATTGTTTTTGGCCACCAATAAATGTGTTTCTGTTCCCACTTTAAGTTTTTGAATGTTGCGCACATCACCCACCATTACTAAGCCTGAATTTCTAGGTAGTTGTGGATCGAAATTTCCATTTCCATCTCCTTTAAGCCATAGGCCATAACATGCGTCATTTCTGGGTGTTTCAACCTCGGCATTAAAAAGATTGCCACCAAGAACAACATCGAGATTTCCGTCAGAATCAAAATCATCAACCACAAAAGAATTTATGTTAGAAAACTGTGCTTGAAAGGGGAGCGGTTTGGCTTTGAGAACACC
>OZSS01000046.1_pt1 | contig 46971 bp, 51 predicted proteins | sample 1779911 | NCBI WGS metagenome assembly OZSS01 (sample SAMEA2603589, study PRJEB24840) | metagenome | biome: Water; feature: Photic zone; material: Seawater sample | place: Mediterranean Sea | collected 2013-11-12 | depth 10 m
TTTATAATACGTGTAATTGGCTTGTTAAAAATACTGATTTTAGTATTGATTTTAATACAAAAATTTAGATAATATCTGTCCTTTTTTACTAAAAATTAGACTTTTTCCGCCTTTTTTATTCAAATACGCCTTTTTCTTCAATATTTGACTGACTTAAATATAAAAATCTTTAATAAAAAAGGCGTTTGATTTGGGTGTTTTTCCCGCCATAAAGAGCGTCTCTTACACAGATACTCTTTTTTTATATGGTGAATCGTCAGAATATCGTGTAGCCGATCACATTGATATTATTAAAGAACATTTTCCCTTGAGTGAGTTTGCTCCTCTAAAAAAAGCCGGTCATTGGGTCCATGTTGAAAAGCCAACAAAATTTCTAGAAATAGTTACAAAATTTTTAAAAACGGATTAGAATAGACCAAGGAATATAGAAAATATGGATGATTATTTAGTGAAATCGATTAAAAATTTTAGCCCTAAAAAAGGCTTATCACGAACTAAGGAACAAGTTTATTTCTTTATAAAATTCGATGGGAAAAAATATCCAATTTCTTTTTTCGATGAACATATTTTGGAAGTAGAAACAAGTGTCGTACCAAACTTGCGAGGATTAGTGGATATCTATAAGCGTGATAAATTTTTTGCACAAGGATTATTGGTGATGATGGAAAGCAACGAGTACATCACAAAGTACGAGTATAAAAGATATACGCCTTCCAAGACAACACAACCTTCAGATTACGTATTTGAAAGTTTATGTAAGGGCTGAGAGGACTTTAAGCTTCATTGCTAGAAACAAATAGTCAAAAGGTTTATGTGAATGGACAATTCTTTTCAAAAAAGGAAGCCAGTATCTCAGTATTTGATAGAGGGTTTCTGTTTTCTGATTCTGTATACGAGGTATCAGCGGTTATAGGAGGAGATTTAGTAGATTGGCAAGAGCATTTTGCAAGGCTTATAAGATCGATGGATAAATTAAATCTTGTAAATAATTTTCAAGAGGAAGACTTTTATAAAATCCAAAAAAAATTAATAAAGGAAAATGAGCTTAATGAAGGACTCTGTTATGTTCAAGTCACAAGAGGTGTTGCAGAGAGAGACTTTAACTTTGCAACCAACTCACTATCACCTACTGTAGTTATATTTACTCAGGAAAAATTAATTTTAAGTAATCCTGCTAGTAAAAAGGGTATTAAAATTATTACGGTGCCTGACGATAGGTGGCGAAGAAGGGATATAAAGACTACTCAACTTCTTGCGCAATCATTAGCAAAAACGTATGCGATCCAAAATGGTGTAGATGATAGTTTACTGGTCCAAGACGGTTTTATCAATGAGTGCTCATCAAGTAATGTATTTATAATCAAAGAAAAAAATATTATAACACCGAATTTATCAAATGATATCTTGGGAGGTATTACCAGGTCTTCCTTAATCAAATTTTGTAAAAAAAATAATATCGAAATCAAAGAGCAGAAGATCAGTGTTGACGATATGATGGGTGCGCAAGAGGTTTTTCTTACCTCATCTACTGGTTTCGTGCTTCCTGTTATTGATATTGATGGAAGACAGGTGGGAAACGGATTAGTTGGGGATAAGGTTAAGGAAATCCAGCGAATATATATAGAACAGATTAAATCGAAACTTTCATAGAGTTTAATTTATCAAGTTACTTTTGGAACTTTTTTTTCCATTCATCATAAGGCATACCATAGATGTGTTGCTGTGCCTCCTCAATTGAAAAGTCTTCATCCGATCCGCGGGCTTCCTCATGCATCCATTTGTATAAGCAATTTCTACAAAATCCAGCCAAGTTCATTATGTCTATATTTTGAACGTCAGTTCTATTCTGCAAATGAGAGATTAATCTTCTGAAAGTTTGGCTTTCAATTTTTTCTAAGTTTTTAATATTCATTTTTTTCACTCTAAATTAAAAAAAAGTTTTTTATTTCTCATATTTCTCTATCCTACACAAAAAAAACGAATATCGAGCATTTAAATGGATAAGCAACTTCATAGAAACCGCAAGGTAAAGATCGTAGCGACCCTGGGTCCTGCATCAGACACTAAATCAGAAATAAAAAAAATGTTTTTAGCTGGTGCAGACATTTTCAGATTAAACATGTCGCACGGCGATCACTTAGCTGTGGAAAATCGACATACTATTTTGAGGAACTTAGAAAAAGAGTTTTCGAGACCAATATGTATATTGGCTGACCTACAGGGACCAAAGCTTAGATGTGGTGATTTTGAGGGAACTAAGTCGACTTTAGAGGAGGGACAAAAATTTTGTTTCGATTTAATAGAAAGGCCAGGGGATAAAGAACGCGTCTGCCTACCACATCCCCAGATCTTTCAATCAGTAAAAAAAGGGGATAAATTACTGATTGATGATGGTAAAGTTTCTTTGGAAGTAATAAAAGCATCTGAAGAGAAAATAGAGTGCACTGTATTGAATGGAGGTATTATTTCTGACAAAAAAGGGGTTAATTGCCCAGATAGTATTTTGGAGCTCGCTTCTTTAACGGAAAAAGATAAGAAAGACCTAGAGTTTGTTTGTAAGCTTGGAGTTGATTGGATTGGGTTATCTTTTGTGCAAAGAACTAAAGATGTGCACGAGGTAAAAAAGTTATTGAGCGGAAGGGCAGGCATTATCGCAAAAATTGAGAAGCCTTCGGCTGTGAAAGTTTTTGACTCGATCATTGAGGCCTCCGATGGAATTATGGTCGCACGAGGAGATCTTGGCGTTGAATTACCAATTGAAGCTGTCCCGCCTATTCAAAAAAGGCTAGTAATGAAATCACGTCAGATGGGAAAACCTGTGATTGTAGCAACACAAATGATGGAAAGTATGATTCATTCGACTACGCCAACTCGAGCTGAAGTGTCGGATGTTGCACAAGCAATATATGATGGTGTAGATGCGGTAATGCTGTCTGCTGAAACTGCAATAGGAGCTCATCCAGAGAAAGTGATACGAGCAGTGGATAAAATTGCCATTGAAACCGAAAAAGATCCCCTATATTTCCAAAATCTGGAAACTTCCAGAACTTCTTCCAAAGAAGGGGTTTCTAACGCCATAACAGTTGCAGCAAGAGAGGTGGCCGACAACATTAATGTGAAGGTTATTTGTTGCTTTACGCACGGTGGAACAACAGCTGAACTTGCGTCTAGAGAAAGACCTAGAGCTCCAATAATTGCGCTAACTCCATATGTAGAAACGGCAAGGAAACTTACATTATTTTGGGGCTTGCATTGTGTCGTTACCACACCTGTCGATCGATTTAAGAGAGCAGTCATGAATGCTGTAAAAGCCGCTAAATTGTTTGACTTTGCTTCCGGGAAAGATTTGATTATTGTTATCGCGGGAGTACCATTTAATACACCTGGGTCGACGAATATACTAAGAGTAGTGTCCCTTGAAGAAAACTTTGACGATTTTTGAGAAAAATATAAAGAAATGCTTGTATAGTCATTAGAATATCCCTATAAACACGTTGATAAACAATATGTTGAGAAAACTATGCCCAAGATGAAAACAAAATCAGGCGCAAAAAAGCGGTTCAAAGTTACAGCATCTGGGCGTGTAAAGTCGGCGCAGGCTGGAAAAAGACACGGTATGATAAAAAGATCCAGCAAGTTCATACGGAATGCTAGAGGCACAACAACTTTATGTAAGGCAGATGAAAATATAGTTAAATCTTATATGCCTTATTCTAGGTAGGAGGGTTGATAGTTGACTAGAGTTAAATCAGGGGTAGTTACGCATGCAAGACATCGGAAGGTAGTCAAGGCGGCGAAGGGTTACTATGGCGCAAGGAGCCGAAACTTCAGAACGGCTAAACAAGCTGTAGATAGAGCTATGCAATATGCAACTAGAGATCGTAAAGTAAGAAAACGCGTATTTAGAGCACTCTGGATACAGAGGTTGAATGCTGCTGTAAGGCAAATAGACAGCAAACTCAATTACTCGAGGTTTATACATGGATTGGATAAGGCGGGCATAAATCTTGATAGGAAGGTTCTAGCTGATATCGCGGTGCATGACCCAAAAGCTTTCGGACAGATTGTATCTCGTGCGCAAGGCGCGCTAAACTAGTAATATGGCCGAGCTCATTCGGTACAAAAAGTGCGTTTGATAAGTCTACGATCTATCTATGGAAATTGAAGTAGAAAATATCAAATTTTTGGATCTAATTAAAGAAGCTAAGTCTGTAAGCGATCTCGAGGAGATAAGGGTAAGCCTGCTTGGTAAAAAGGGTGAGATCACTAACCTTTTGAGATCACTGGGTCAGATGGAAGCTGAAGAGAGACAAATAAAATCTCCACAATATAACAAACTCAAGCAAATTTTAGAGGAGGCTTTCAAAGAAAGCAGGGAGATGTTACTGAACAAAGAGATTGAAGCCAGAATGGACTCAGAATGGCTTGATATATCTCAAGATCCTAGAGAGATTAGTTCAGGCCTAATACACCCTGTAAGCCGAGTTACAGAGGAAATAGTATCTATTTTCTCAGATCTTGGATTTTCGGTAGCTGAAGGGCCCCAAATTGAAAGCGACTGGTACAATTTTGATTCATTAAATATTCCTCCTGACCACCCAGCGCGTCAGGAGTTTGATACTTTTTATATCAAACCTGATGATAAGGGTTTGAAAGGAAATATTTCACCCAACGTATTAAGGACGCATACCAGCCCAGTACAAGTAAGATTTATGGAAAAACATGGAGCGCCTTGTAGAATTATTGCTCCAGGAAGAGTATATCGATCGGACTACGATCTGACCCATACCCCGATGTTCCATCAGATTGAAGGTTTAGCCATAGGTGAAGATATATCTATGTCAAACTTGAAATGGGTTCTAATTGAGTTTTGCAAGGCGTACTTTGAACTAGATAGCATAGATTTAAGATTTCGTGCTAGTCATTTCCCCTTCACTGAGCCCTCGGCAGAAGTTGATATTAGGTGTTCCTGGGTTGGAAATTCTTTAGTTGTTGGCAAAGGAAATGATTGGATGGAAATATTGGGTAGTGGAATGGTGCACCCTAATGTCTTAGAGGCTGCCAAAGTAGATAGTAAAAAGTTTCAGGGGTTTGCGTTTGGGATGGGTATCGATAGGCTTGCGATGCTAAAGTATGGTATGCCAGACCTTAGATCATTTTTTGATAATGACATGAGATGGTTAAAACATTATGGCTTTGCAGCAGAAAGAAGTTCAAATCTCTATGATAAACTTAGCGGATAAATTTTAGGGTGGACGTTTAAATATGAAATTTTCTTTTTCATGGCTAAAGGATTATCTGGAGACAGATTTATCTGCTGATGAAATAGGCGACATACTCACCGATACTGGACTAGAGGTCGAGTCCATAGAAGATCCAAAAAAGCGATTAGGACAATTGTCTGTTGGAGAAATACTGACAGTCGAAAAACACCCAAATGCTGACAAATTAAAAGTATGTGAGGTAAAGTCAAGCACGGGAATAATCAACATAGTTTGTGGTGCACCGAATGTTAAGAGTGGTATGAAAGTGGTGGTTGCGAGGCCAGGAGACTTTATACCTGGATTAGATATTTACCTCAAATCCTCAAAAATCAGAGATGTAAAGAGTGAAGGAATGATGTGTTCAGAAAGGGAACTAGAAATTTCTGATGAACACGATGGAATTATAGAACTACCCACTGAAACAGAAGTGGGGACTCTTTTTTCTGAATTGGTAGGATATGAGAAAACAGTTTTTGAAATTGCAATTACCCCAAATAGACCCGATGCATTAGGTATTTATGGTATTGCCAGAGATCTATCCGCTAGTGGTGCAGGAAAATTACGTATTAGCGAGATACCCAATGTGGAAGGGCTTTTTAAGCCCCTTTTAAATGTTAAGTTAGATGCAGAGGTGGCTTCAAAAGAGTGCCCCCTTTTTGTAGGTAGATATTTTCGTGCGGTGGAAAATAGAGAGTCTCCCCAATGGCTGCAGAATCGTTTAATAAGCATCGGGTTGAGTCCGATCTCAGCATTAGTTGATATTACAAATTATTTAACATTTGATAGAGGAAGACCTTTACATGTCTTTGATGCTGATAAACTTTCTGGTGGTTTAACGGTTAGAAAATCTATCAAGGGGGAGAGATTTCATGCCCTTGATGATAAAATCTATGAGTTAACTGAAGGAATGATTGTAATAGCAGATGAAAAGGAAATCGTATCTCTTGGAGGCATTATAGGCGGTATGAAAAGTGCTGTGTCAGACAAAACAAAAAACGTTTTTTTGGAGGCTGCTTACTTTGATCCAATTTCAATAGCATCAACAGGTCGAAAACTTCAAATAAATTCAGATGCAAGATATCGCTTTGAAAGGGGTATTGATCCAAACTTTACCTTGTCCGGGTCAAATATTGCAACAAAAATGATTATAGATTTATGTGGAGGTGAAGCATCGGATGTTATTATTGCTGGGTCAGTGCCATCGCTTAAGAAAAAAATAATTTTTGATCCAAAAAAAGTAAAACAATTAATAGGAATAGAGGTCAACAGCAAAAGACAACTTGAAATACTGAGCTCGCTTGGTTTTTTAGTAAAGGAAGTCGCTAGAAAATTTGAAATAATAGTTCCTGCCTGGAGACCAGATGTACATGGTGAGGTAGATATTGTGGAGGAGGTTGCGAGGATAAACTCATTAGCAAACCTACCTAGCATACCTATAGCTAGGAAAGAGGGAGTATTGAAGCCTCTTTTAACCGAAAGTCAAAGTAGGCAAAACTTAGCTAGAAGAGTTTGTGCTTCCTTAGGATATATGGAATGCTTGTCATATAGTTTTATAGATAAGAAGTCAGTCGAACGGTTCAGTAGCAACTCCTCAACAGAGATTACGTTAATAAATCCTATTAGCAGTGAAATGACCCACATGCGACAATCACTTTTACCAGCACTATTAAAAATAGTTGAGAAAAATCAGGCTAAGGGTATTAAAAGTCTCGCAATATTTGAACAAGGGTATTGTTTTGAGAGTAATCAAGTTGGTGACGAAACCTACCAAATTGCTGCTTTGTTAACGGGTAATAAAAGCAACTTCAATCTTTACAATGAAACAAGACCTTATGATATTTTTGATACAAAAAAGGATCTCTTTAAATTACTGAGCTATTTTAACCTCAAAGTGGACAACCTTAAACTTGAAAGAAGCGCTCCAGAATTTCTTCACCCAAAAAGATCAGCAAGGGTCATGCTTGGAAATAAGATAATAGCAATCTTTGGTGAAGTTAGCCCGCTAGTTGCTAAAAATTACGCTATTAGAGAAAGGATAAATTGCTTTACTCTATATCTTGATAACGTACCATTCCCAAAGAAAAAAAAGATCACCAGAGACTCTCTTATATTGAGTAATTTGCAAACAATCGAAAGAGATTTTTCTTTTCTGATAGATGAAAAGACTGAATACGGAGCAGTCAAAAAAGCTATAAATTCCTTGAAAAATCCTCTGATTGACAAGATAAATATGGTCGATGTCTTCCAAGGAGAAATTGAAAAAAAAGAGAGTAAAAAGTCTCTCTCAATAAGAGTTAAGTTTCAGCCTTTAGATAAAACCCTGAATGACACCCAGATAGAAAACATGTGTGCCGATATAATTAGTGAAGTCAGTGAAAAAGTTAACGGAATTTTAAAGTCATAAAAGATGTAGTTAGTTATATTCAATCTTTATGATTTCGTAGTGTTTGATTCCTCCTGGCGTATTAACCTCCACTTCATCTCCTTCTTCTTTGCCTATTAGTGCCCTAGCAAGAGGCGAATTTATGTTCAGCAGAGCTTTTTCTAGATCTGCTTCGGCCTCTCCTACGATTTGGTATGTAATCTCTTTTTCTGTTTCTTCTAAAAATAGAGTTATTTTTGCTCCAAATTTTATAGGGCCACTAAGCCTTGAAACATCAATTACTTCTGCTAAGGATATAATAGCTTCCAATTCCTTTATTCTACCCTCAATAAATGATTGTTTCTCTCTTGCAGAATGGTACTCAGCATTTTCTGATAAGTCACCTAGTTCCCTGGCTTCTGATATAGCCTTTATAATATTAGGCCTATCATCCGCTTTGAGTTTACGTAGTTCTTCTTCGAGCCTACTGTAGCCGTTTTTTGTTAAAGGAATTTTTTCCATATCTTTAATCACTTAAAATTACGATTGTAACATTTTTTGCTTTTTTTTACACCTTTATTCAGAAAAAACTATATGTTATTGAGATGATAATATTAACGGTAATTACTAAGGCTTAAAGGTAAAATATGAGAGAGAAAATTGACTATGATTTGGTTATTGTTGGAGGTGGACCAGCTGGTTTGGCGGCCGCGATTAAAGCTAAGCAAATTGATCCCGAACTAAGTGTTGTTGTTCTAGAAAAAGGATCAGAAATAGGCTCCCATATTTTATCTGGTGCCGTCTTGGACACTGCAGGTATCGATTTGCTAATACCTAACTGGCGACAGACAGATATTCCTGTTCGTACGAAAGTCAAAGAGGATCATTTTTACCTACTTGGTCCAGCAGGACAGATCAAAATCCCTAATTTCCTACTTCCCCCACTGATGAATAATCACGGAAACTATATCGTATCTATGGGCAATGTATGCCGATGGCTAGCCGGACAAGCAGAGATGCTAGGAGTCGATATATTTCCGGGTATGGCATGTAGCGATTTGGTTTTTGGTGAAAACGGTGAGGTTATCGGTGTTGTTGCTGGTGAATTTGGTTTGGATAAAGAAGGAAATAAAACGGAGGGATATGAGCCTGGTATGGAAGTTTTAGGTAAGTATGTTTTGCTTGGGGAAGGTGTGAGAGGCTCCTTAACAAAAATGCTCATTCAAAAATACAAATTAGATGCAAAAAGCCAACCGCAAAAATATGGGCTTGGAATGAAGGAGATCTGGGAAATAGATCCAAAATTTCATAAAGAGGGAAAAGTTTTTCACTCTATGGGATGGCCATTGGGAAGTAACGCGGGGGGTGGATCATTCTGCTATCACGCAGAAAATAATCAAATTTACTTGGGATTTGTTGTCCACCTAAATTATGAGAACCCTCATGTTTTTCCGTATATGGAGTTCCAAAAATTCAAGCATCATCCAATGATTAAGAAAATGCTTGAGGGTGGTAAAAGGGTATCCTACGGGGCAAGGGCTATTACCGAAGGAGGGTACCAGTCTATTCCAAAGCTTTCTTTCCCAGGTGGATTAATACTTGGTTGCTCTGCAGGTCTTGTAAACGTTCCAAGAATAAAGGGAAACCATAATGCGATGATCTCTGGTATCTCAGCAGCACAGATAGCCTGTAAAGCAATAAAAGAAGGTTTCCAAAATACTGAATTAAAGGAATATGATTCTGAGATAAAGGATGGAAAGGTTGGTTCAGATTTAAAACCTGTAAAAAATGTTAAGCCCATTTGGTCTCGTTTCGGCTTATTAGCATCATTAGTAATTGGCGGAATAGATATGTGGATAGCCAACATGACTGGCATAAATCTTTTAGGCACTTTGAAACACGGTAAAAGTGACGCAAAGAGCACCAAGCCATCCAAAGAATTCATAGAGATTAACTATCCAAAGCCTGACGGAAAGATTAGTTTTGATAGACTAACTAACGTAAGTTTCTCGGGAACAAACCATGAGGAAAACCAACCCTGCCACTTGTTCCTGAAAAATAAAAGTATTCCGATCAAAAAAAATCTACCTTTATATGCTGAGCCAGCGCAAAGGTACTGCCCAGCAGGAGTCTATGAAGTGCTCGAGAAACGCAAAAATTCTTTCACGTTCCAAATAAATTCACAAAACTGTGTACATTGTAAAACATGCGATATTAAAGACCCTAGTGAAAATATTACCTGGAAAACACCTCAAGGGGGAGATGGTCCAAATTACCCAAATATGTAGGTCAACAAGGGTGTCACTTCTTAAAAGTTTGATTTTGGCTTTTTTAGTAGTGTGGCATCTCTCATTGAAGGCTCTTTTTGCAAACTCTGGCTCATACATCGCAGGTCAGTTTGCCGAAAAAGAGGGAGATTTTAGAAATGCCTCCTATTACTATATTGATCTAATTTCTAGAGGGGAAACAGAGAGAGAAATTATACAGAGAAGCATAATCTATTCGGCTTTGTCAGGTAACTTTGAGGTTGCAACAGCAATATCGCGAAAAATTAATGATTTAGAACTAAACTATCCTGTAGCCAATTTAATTATCTTTGCTGAGTCTGTAAAAAAAAAAGAAAATCGTAAAATATTAGAATTGTTTGAACGGCATAAAAAAAGTTTCCCAGCAATTTTTCAAAATGTTGCTGAATTTTGGATTTTAATTAGTAACGATGAAAAAGACAAAGCTTTCAAATTAATCAACTCGCTGAGCATCAGCAATGAGGCTCAAATGCAGATAATAAATTATAATCAATTATTGGCCTATGTATATTTTAATGAATATGAGCAAGCCAAAACACTTTATGAAAATATGAGTTTCAGTGATTTCATTTTTGACTCAGAATCTGCTCTGGCTTTACTCGAATATTTCCAAAAAGATAAAGAAAGCAAAGTATATGAAAGCATAGTTAAAAAAGTCCGCTTAGCTAGTGATAACTCTTATTATATATTAGCACTCATGGATAGATTATCTGATGGCGAGGAAGTTAAATCAATTACAATTAATCCTTATAAGCAGATCGCTGAGGTGTTTTTTAGGTGGTCACAATCTGTACCGCTTGAAGGAAAAAATAGTATAAATAAGCCGTTTTATTTATCATTAGCTAATTATGCCTATCCAACCAGTTCATTCTTAAAGCTCAAAGCCGCTAATGTCCTTTTTGACACCGAGAACTATGGACTATCCAAAGAGATTTTAGACAGGTTCTCAAAAAATGATTTGTTCTATATGGATAGTATTGTGGAAAAAACATACGCTATTGAGCAAATAGATAGTGATAAGGCAGCGTTAGATTACATTGAAAAATTTATCACTGATGGTTATAAGAATGCCAGAGTATTGAAGACTTACGGGAGTCTGCAACGGTCTCAACGTTTATATAAGGAAGCTATCAAGTCCTATACTGGTGCGATTGAGGCTGCAAAAAGAGAGTTGCACACTGAGTCCTTATGGCCAATCTTATTCTTGCGCGGAATTTCATTTGAGCGATCAAAGGATTGGAATTTGGCGGAAGCAGACTTTACAAGTGCTCTTGAACTAAGTCCTAATCAGCCTCAAATATTGAATTACATGGGGTATAGCTTGCTAGAAAGGAAAGAAAAGCTGGATCAAGCAATGCGAATGATCACTCTCGCAGCTGAGAAAGAGCCAAATAGCTATCATATTATTGATTCACTCGGGTGGGCACATTTTAAATCGGGAGAGTTTGAAAAAGCGCTGCTATACTTAGAAAAGGCCATGGAACTCGAATCAACTGATCCGATTGTAAATGATCATTTAGGCGACGTTCTGTGGATGTTAGGGCGAAAAAGGGAGGCTCAGTTTCAATGGAAAAAATCACTTTCATTTAAACCTGAACCTGTTGACCAAAAAAATACAGAAGATAAATTGCTATACGGACTGAAGCTAAGATAAAAAAAGATTGTGAATAGTGGAAGAGATTACCATTGAGGAAAAGGGATGTGCTAAAATTAATCTTGCTCTTCACGTTACGGGAGTGAAAGAGGATGGGTACCACATTCTTGACAGCATAGTTATTTTTACAGATATATTCGACATTTTGACGTTTAAAAAAGGCAAGAAAAATTTACTGACTTTCACAGGAGAGTTTTCTAAGGCGCTAAATGTTAAAAACAATTCAGTTATAGAAGCATTAAAGCTATTTGAAAACCTTCTTGCAGATCACTTTGCAATCAATGTTGAAAAAAATTTGCCATTGGGTGCAGGGTTAGGTGGTGGCTCAGCCGACGCAGCTGCCGTAATAAGATTTATAACAAATTACTGCAATCAACCAATGCCCTCGTTTGAGGCTATATCAAAAATTGGAGCTGATGTTCCAGTTTGCGTATTAAGTTTAGCATCAAGAGTAGGAGGAATAGGGGAGATTACTAGACCCATAGAAATTTCAGGGATTGATCTATGGATTGTTTTAGTAAATCCCCGAATATTTGTAGCGACTGGCAGTGTATTTGAAGATGTTAGTAAAAAAAATAATGAACCATTAGAGCCCTTTACTAACTTTAGAAAAACTGACCAGTTTATAGATTACCTTAGAAGGCAGAGAAATGATCTCCAGTCGGTAGCAGTAAATAAATGGCCAGAAATAAAAGAGGTGCTTGATACTATAGATAAAACGCAGGATGTCTTACTTACCAGAATGTCTGGGTCAGGATCTACTTGTTTTGGTCTATATAGAACTCAGGATATTGCAAAAAGAGCAGTAAGCTATTTAAATCAAAAAAGTAGTAAATGGTGGGTCAAATATTCTAAAGTGAGTTAAGAGGATCTGTCCAAAATTTCTTGAGCGAGCTCTATTAGTAAAGTCTTTATTTCTGAGTCTTCAATTATTTCTAAAGCCTTTATAGATCTTTCGGTCCAAATTGTGGCTTGGGTTTTCGTAAAAATTAAAGATTTTTTCTTTTCCATGATTTCTAGAAAGATGTTGAGATCAGTATAATTTGGTGTGGGCTTCTGAAAAATTTCTTTTATAATTTCTTTCTCGGCTTTAGAGGACTTTTCATATGCATGGATCAGCGGGAGCGTTACTTTTTTTTCAAAGAAATCGTTGCCTTTATTTTTCCCCATTTGTTTTTCATTACCCAAGTAATCTAAGCGATCATCTATGAGTTGAAAACTGGTTCCAATGGACATGCCATACTCTCGCAAAGCTTCTATGTGAGCATCACTTGCGTCAGTAATTTCTGCTCCTGCTTGACACGCCGCTGAAAAGAGAGCTGATGTTTTGCCCTTTATCACTTTTAAATAGTCTTCTCTAGATGCATCGAGCTTTTTCTCAATACCTACTTGTAAAATTTCGCCTTGTGAAATAATTGCGGAGGCGTCTGATAAGGTTTTCATTATTCTTAAAGAGCCAGTTCTTACCATGAGCTGAAATGCCCTAGAGAACAAGAAATCTCCTACCAATACGGAGTACTTATTTGTCCATATCATATTAGCTGTCTTAAGGCCTCTTCTTTTTTCACTGCGATCAACAACGTCATCGTGGAGAAGGGTAGCTGAATGTATGTATTCAATAGCAGCTGCTAAAAAGGTATCCTTGTCTCCCTGATAACCAAAAAGTTCGGAGACCGCTAACGTCAAAAGTGGTCGAATTCTTTTTCCTCCGGAATTAATTAAATGAGAAGCAATATCCCCTATAACTGTAGTCTCTTTTGATACGAGATTTTTTTCAATTACTGTGTTTGTATTTTTAATTTTTTCGGATAATAAAGCCGATAGTTTTGATATGCTGGTAGGCAAATTATATATTCCACTGTTTGTTATTTTTAAAAGAACTTGTGTTTACAAAAACTATTGGCAATTGAAAAGATAAATTATAAGAATTTCTATATGTCTGATGATAGAAAAGATCTAACAAAAAATAAGTTTTTGGGCAACAAAATAGAAATACTTCAGTTTTCTGACGGCTATAGAGGAAATATGGACTCCGTGTTAGTGGCTGCGTCTGTTGCCGCAGAAAGTGGCCAGAAGGTGTTAGAATTAGGTTGTGGAAATGGGGTAGCATTGTGCTGTCTGTTGTATCGAGTTAGTGGGTTGGAAGTATACGGAATTGAATTTGATAAAAGAGTGGCTGAACTCTGTCGAAGGAATATAAGTCTTAATAATTTTACAGCTAAGATATTCAATAGTGATATAGCGTCCAGTATAAGCGAGCTAAGATCTTTGTCATTTGATCACATTTTCATGAATCCTCCATATTTTAAAAAGAATGTCGTCAAGAAGGCTCCCATACCAAGTTCAAATCAAGCTAAAGTTGAAACTGTACCATTATCGGAGTGGTTTTCAGTAGCAAGGAAAAGGTGTAAACCTAAAGGTAAAATTACGATTATTCAAAGAGTAGAGAGGCTGCCAGAGATAATCGAGTGCCTTGGCAGTCACTTTGGCCAAATAACTGTTCAGCCCATAAGTTCTTTTAAAGACACAAGCCCAAAAACGATCATTGTTCAGGCAACTAAAACCAGCAGCGCTGCCTTTACACTGTTAGCTCCCAAAACAGTACACAAAAGGGATTCAGTGTCAGGAAAAGTGGTTTATGAAGAAGAGTTAAATAAAATTCTTCGTTCAGGTTATCCTCTTCTGTTAAATTAAATAGTGTCCGCCATTGGCGGTTATCGTCGAGCCCGTGATGAAAGTAGATTCATCAGCAACCAGAAATTTTACACATCGAGCAATGTCTTCAGGCTCTCCCAAATGTCCTACAGGGATTTGGTTTTCAGTGGCTTCAATGGCTTTTTCACTCATTGCCTTAACCATATCTGTATTTATATATCCAGGACAAATAGCGTTTACCGTGATGCCTTTTCTTGCTCCCTCAAGGGCCAAGGATTTCGTAAAACCTAGCTCTCCAGCTTTTGCAGCAGAGTAATTTGCTTGTCCTAATTGCCCCTTCTGTCCATTTATTGAAGAAATATTTACAACTCTACCAAACTCTCTAGCTCTCATTCCGTCCCAAACGGGGTGTGTCATGTTAAAGAGACCATTAAGATTGACGTTGATTACATCACGCCAATGATCTTGTGTCATTTTGTGAAACATGCCATCTCTTGTAATTCCAGCATTATTGACTAAAACATCTATGGGCCCGAGTTTGTCTTCGACAGTTTTTATACCAGCAACACACTCCTCATAATTGCCAATAGACCATTTGAATACATCTATCTTATTCTCTGTAGAAAATTTGGCGGCCGCCTCTTCGTTACCTGCGTAAACAGCCGCAACTTTGTAGCCCGCTTTTTTTAGTTTAATTGAAATGGCAGCACCTATTCCTCTGGTTCCACCGGTTATGAGCGCTACTCTCATGTTTATACTCCTGTTAAATTTTTGTTAAGTATAGTCCGTTTAGATTTAAATGTTTTAATAGTCAAGACAAACACCCTGCTTTTAATAAATTCAGAGAGCCTCATTAATAAAGAACGTTTTTATTTTTTCATTTGAACGATCTTAACTGGTTTTTAGTAAGTTTCTAAAAAATGCGCGAATATTTTCAGTATTCCAATCAATATCTCCTATGATGCGCCCGATCTCTTTTCCAGAAGGATCAATCACCACTGTTGTTGGCAGGGCTGTCACTCCATAGCTCATGGCTATTTTTCCTCTTGGATCTCGAAACTTGTTAAGGTTCACTAAATCATTATCACTAAAAAAAGATTCGATTGCTTCTTTTGAATTCCTTCCTGATGCTACTGTAATTATTCTCACGTCGTCATATTTCATATTTTCTGCGAGATTATTAAGTGAGGGCATCTCCTTTTTACAAGGAGCGCACCAAGTAGCCCAAAAGTTTATTACCAAAATATCATCGTTAGAACCAATCTCAACGACATTTTCATCCATGTCTAGAACCACAGGGTTCGGTAGTGTTTTAGTGCCATCTGAAAAAATAAATTTTCTTAGTTCTCCCTCTATAATATCTTTAGTCTTATCTTCGTAGTTACTCTCAGCAACTGCTAAAGACGAAAAAAAAATATTTACGATCAGTAGTAAAGGCCCTAGTTTTAGCAATATCATCGTATTCATGTTTGAGATGTAGTAGTGGAGCTTAAAATGTCTAATAAGAAAAAATCAAATAAAATGTGGGGTGGGAGGTTCTCTGAAAAATCGACTGATCTACTCACAAAAATAAACTCTTCAATAGATATTGATAAAAGACTAGCTTTTGAGGATATTTTAGGGTCAAAGGCTCATGTTGAGATGCTTGCTAAAACAGGTATCATTACCAAAAAGACAAAAAACGAAATATTGTACGGGTTAAAAAAAATAGAGAAAGAGCTAATCTCAGGTGATTTTATTTTTAATAGCGGCTTAGAGGACATTCATATGAATATCGAGGCGAGGTTAGGCGAAATCATTGGACCGGAGGCAGGTCGTATACATACTGCTCGGTCTAGGAATGATCAAGTAGTTACTGATTTTAGACTTTGGATAAGAAAAGCGATTGAAGAGATAGAGGCTGAGCTATCTAAACTTCAAGTAAGCGTTCTTAAAAAGGCAGAAAAAAATATTGAAATAGTTTCTCCAGGCTACACTCACTTGCAAGTTGCCCAGCCTGTAAGATTTAGTCATCACCTACTAGCATATATAGAAATGTTCGGCAGAGATTTAGAGCGATTTAAGCAAACTAAGGAAAGATTGAATGAATGCCCTCTGGGTGCCGCTGCTTTGGCGGGAACTTCTTTCCCAATTGATAGGTTTCACACAGCAAAAAGCCTTGGATTTAGGTATCCTATGAGGAATAGCATGGATGCTGTATCCGATAGAGATTTTGTTTTAGAATTTATGTCTGATTCTGCTATTTCTATGGTTCACTTTAGTAGATTAGCCGAAGAATTCATACTATGGGGATCTATAGAATTTGACTTTATATCGTTACCTGACTCTTTAGTAACTGGTTCTTCTATTATGCCACAGAAGAAAAACCCCGATGCCGCAGAGCTTATTAGAGCTAAGACGGGTAGGGTCAATGGTGCGCTACTATCGCTCCTCACCGTAATGAAGGGTCTTCCTTTGGCTTACGCTAAAGATATGCAAGAGGATAAGGAGGCTGTTTTTGATGTTTTTGACACTTTAATACTTGTAATAAAAATATCTCAGGAACTTATAGAGAATATGAAAATCAAAAAGGAAAACATGTATAATGCAGCATCAAATGGATTTTCTACGGCAACTGACTTGGCAGATTGGTTTGTCAGAGATTTAGGAATACCATTTAGAGATGCCCACTCTTTGACTGGCAAGATTGTGGAAATAGCGGCTAAAAAAAATATCAAACTGAACGAATTAAACTTAAGTGATCTTACAAAAGTTGAGCCAAAGATAAATAAAAATGTGTTTAAAATTTTATCTCCTGAAAAATCTATTGAATCTAAAAATAGTTTTGGAGGAACAGCATTGAGAGAAATAAAGAGACAAATAAGGTTTTGGAAGAGAAAATTAAATGCCTAATTTTATATTTTATCTTGTAATAATAATAACTTGCCTTTGCGTGACTGGCTGTGGTGTAAAATCATCACCATTTTTAACTGAAAAAACCAACCAATTTAAAGATGAATAAAAATATTTCTTATAAACAGGATCAGCTTTTTGTAGAAGACGTAGCGGTGAGCGAGATAACAAATAGTTTAAGAACGCCATTCTATGTCTACTCCCGAACTGTTATCGAAGAAAATTTTGGTCGGTTTAAAAGGTCATTAGAAGGATTGGATAGTATGATATGTTATTCAGTAAAAGCTAATTCAAACCTTTCCGTTCTGGAAACAATTGCAAAACTTGGAGGCGGAGCTGATGTTGTCTCACTCGGAGAATACAAAAGGGCATTAATAGCAGGTATCGACCCTAGAAAAATTGTATTCTCTGGTGTAGGGAAACAGGATTTTGAAATTGCAGAAATACTTAAATCGTCCTTATTACAATTTAATATTGAAAGTGTGTCTGAATTAGAAATGATTAATAAAATAGCAAGTAGTCTCAACAAGGAGGCACCAATTGCTTTTAGAGTAAATCCTGATATCGATGCGGGAACGCATGAAAATATTTCGACTGGTAAAGCGGATAATAAATTTGGCATTCCAATTTCTGATGCCGTAGAAATTTACCAGTATGCCAGCAAACTAGAAAAAATAAAAATTGTAGGTATTGATGTACATATAGGTAGCCAGATAAGCGACTTAAATGCTTTCCGGCAGACGTTTGAACACTTAGAAAAGCTTATTTATGAGCTTAAGAATATCAATATTGAATTAGAAAATATTGATATCGGTGGGGGCTTAGGCATCAAATATACAGATGATGATCTTGAACCTGACTTGCAAGAATATGGCGGTTTGGTAAAGCGGATATTAGGAAACTTGTCTTGTAGAATTATTTTTGAACCAGGTAGGTATATTGTCGGCAATTCAGGTATTTTGGTCACTAAGGTTCTACATAGTAAGATGTCTCAAAATAAAAGTTTTCTTGTTACTGACGCTGGTATGAATGACTTTTCTCGCACGGCATTATACGGTGCAACGCACAGGTTGATACCGTTATCTAAAAAAAAGAGAGGCGAAGAGGTATATGACGTTGTGGGACCAGTTTGTGAAACAACCGATACTTTCCTTAAAAATTATCTTGTAGAAAAAGCGGAAGAAGGAGACTTTTTTGCCTTTTTGGATGTTGGAGCATATGGAGCAGTTTTATCTTCTGAGTATAATACAAGGCCTTTGGTTCCAGAAGTTATGATTTATAAAAAACGTTTTGAAATTGTCAGAACTAGACCCACTTATGATGAAATATTTGACAAAGAAGCTATACCAACTTGGGAATAAAATTCATTATCCTTTCTAAAATTGCTACGAAGGTATCATTGATAAGGGTACCGTAAAAACTTATTTGAGACAAGATCTCTTGTACAAATGGAAAGTCTTTAAGTATTTCATCAAGAAACAAAATAAAGAGATTGTAGGTAAAAAAACTAGCTACCAACAAGATTGATAAAGTCACTAAAATCGTCCGGCTTTTAGATCTATTCTTCTTTTGAGGTGGCTCTTTATTTTCGATATGAGGTTGCTTAGCTTTTTTTAATAGTTCAGATGACTCCTTTAGCCTTTTCTCAATCGCTATTTCCTTTGCATCGCGCTCCTCGATTTGGTTGTCACCATGGCTCTCAATTTTATCTTTAATTTTTGGAAAGGATTTCGAAGGACCTTCGTTCTCAAGCTCATTCATGACATCGCTTGTCTCAAACTGAAAATTATAATTGCCTTCAGTCTTATTATCTTTTGATTCACTCGAATTTTTTGGATCGCCAAAACTATTTTGAACTTCTTCTAAAGCCAAAGAGTTGAGCTCTACTGCTACCAATTCTCCGTTTTTGCTCTCAATCACATCATCGCCAATGGGTTCTAATGATGCCCGTATTACTTTTGCTTTTTCAAGCTTTTCAAACCTGTCTACCCAAGTTTTTCCGCATTCAACACACACAAACTTGACAGTCTTGGTTAGAGACGATCTCTCATTTACTTTGTATTCAGCATTACAATCAGGGCAGAAAACGTGCATAAATATAATATATTTTTCTTATCAACAGTCTGTGATAATAAAGTGAAAGTATAAATTTTGAAATAAAATTTTGACTTATTAGTAAGAAAGTTCGATTAATGTGGGGTAAATTAAAGAATATTGGCGCCGGCTTTATAATTTATGCCCTTTTAGTAATTATTGGAATACTCCTATGGCCTTACGCTGGTACTTCTAAAAAAAACTGCTTAAAGGTGATAAAATTATACTGCAACTTAGTATTTTGGATCCTAAAAAAAGTTTTCAATATTAAAATTTTAGTAAAAGGTGTTCTACCAGATAATAGTGCATCAATAGTGTGCTCTAAACACCAATCTTTTTTAGATGTTTTGATTTTGTTAAAGGTTTTACCAGAACCAAAATTTATAATGAAATCTGAACTATCTTGGGTCCCAGTTCTCTCTACATACGCAAGAAAAATTGGATGCGTAAATGTTAAAAGAAATGATAAGACAAAAAGTCGGTATGCTTTAAAAGACGCAATTGGCAAGGAGTCTAAAAATCAGTCTGGTCAATTAGTAATTTACCCAGAGGGAACAAGAACGATACCCGGGCAAGAAGTAGAATATAAGAGGGGTGTTTTGATATTATTTTCCAGTCTAAATCGTCCTCTTTATTTAGTGTCAACAAACGCAGGAGTAGCGTGGTCAAAAACTGGAAAATTCAAAGAAAATTCTATTGCAACGATAAACTTTTTAGAGAAAATCCACTATTCAAAAAAATCGGCTAAGAACCTAAATTATATAAGAAATAAGATAGAGAAGGATTCTCAAAAACTATATAAAGAAGAGTTTGTTAAAGGTTAGACAAAGAACCCATGTTTATGTACTTCTCTGATCGAAGCTTTTTTATTTTCTGTCTATCTATTTTCTTGAAAGCTTTGATCTCTTCAATTAACACTTTCTTTACTTCTTCTATAGATTTCTTTTTGTCCCTGTGAGCTCCTCCTAGGGGTTCCTTAACTACTCTGTCAACAACACCTATTTCTTTAAGATGCTGAGCAGTTAACTTTAATGCATCGGCTGCTTCTCTCATTTTATCAGAATTTTTCCATAGAATAGAAGCACACCCCTCTGGAGAAATCACCGAATAAATGGAATGTTCTAGCATTATCAGGGTATTTGCGGAAGCCATTGCAATTGCTCCACCAGAGCCTCCTTCGCCAATAATAATTGATATGATGGGCACAGACACTTCTAAGCAGGTTTGAGTTGACCTAGCTATAGCTTCTGCTTGACCTCTCTCTTCAGCACCCTTTCCGGGATATGCTCCTGGGGTATCAATAAATGTTATTATTGGAAGATCAAACTTATCAGCTAACTTCATAAGACGAGCAGCTTTTCGGTATCCTTCCGGTCGAGCCATCCCAAAATTTCGCTGCAACCTACTTTCAGTAGAGTTACCTTTCTCGTGCCCTAATACCACTACGGGAGTATCCCCTAATCGACCTAGACCGCCAACTATAGCTAAGTCCTCTGCAAAATTCCGGTCCCCACTCAAGGGCGTATATTCACCTATTATATGATTGATATAGTCTGTGGTATGTGGTCTATCAGGATGCCGTGCCACTTGGCATTTACGCCAAGGGCTCATCTCAGCATAAAGATCTCTAAGAATGTCATTATTTCTGCTCTTTAAAAGCTCTATCTCATTCTTTATATTCTCACTGTTTGAGCTATCAGGTAAACTCTCAAGATCTGCAATCTTGCTTTGAACTTCCGCAAGATCTTTCTCAAAATCTAAATAAACAGTCATTCACTTATATTTTTTATTTTGTTATGTTGATCAATGAGTACCTTTGCTTGTTTAATCGAAGCTATATCAATTAATTTTCCTTTAAAAACTGCAGCTCCAGCTCCTTCGGCTTCCGCAGCCTCCATTGCGCTGATAATTCCTTTTGCATTCTCTATTGCCTGTTCAGACGGGGTGAATACTTCGTTCGCGAGCTTAACTTGTGAGGGGTGGATTGCCCACTTCCCGGCCATTCCGAGAGTGGCAGATCTTTTAGCTTGAGCTACATAGTTTTCATGATCTGAGATATCCCCAAAGGGGCCGTCTACTGGAAGGATCCCATTGGCCCTACAAGCGGCAATCATTGCAACGATAGGATGGTGCCAAGGATCCATTAAGAGCCTTTGACCATTTTCGGTGTTTGTGTAGTATCCCTCTTGAGTTCCACCAATATTTGTAGTTTGCATTCCCATTGAGGCCGCATAGTCTGCAACGCCAAAACTCATTGCGACTAGACGATCGCTTGCTAATGCAATTTCATTTATATTTTCCAGTCCCGCAGCTGTTTCAATAATTATCTCAAAATCTAAACTTTTTTTTCGCTTGTTCTTTTTTTCCAAAGCAGTAACAAGCGCATCTACAGCATAGATATCACTGGAATTACCTACCTTTGGTATCATGATGCAATCTAATCTCTCATTTGAATTGTCGACTAAGGATAAAATATCGTCAACCCAATACTCCGTATCCAATCCATTTATACGAACTGATAGAGTTTTGTCAGCCCAGTCTACATCATTTATAGCCTTAGAAATATTTTGTCTTGCTTCAACCTTACTTGGAGGCGCTACACTATCTTCCAAATCAAGGTTAATAACATCAGCCTGAGAGGAGGCCATTTTTTCAAAAAGCTCTGGTCTAGAACCTGGGCCAAATAGCTGACATCTATTTAATCTTTCAGGAATAGGTGGCTGTATTAAAAAACTCATTTTTATCCCTTTTTCTTCTAATGCAACTGATCAATGGTTTCTTCTATAAAATATAGCTTAACAAGTAAACTAAAAACTCATAAAAAAGTTTTAGTTAATCTATCGATAGCTAAGTCCAATATTTCTTTCCTGCAAGCTATATTAAACCTTGCAAATTTTTCCGACGTTTTGCCAAAGCCGCTACCAAAACTGGGAGCGATGCCAGCATCTTTTACCAACATTTTTTTCAATTCAGTTTCTGTGATATTTAGTTTGCTGAAATCTACCCAAGCAAGATAGGTTGACTCTAAGTCAAAAACTTTCACCCCGTTTAGTGCTTTCAAAGCAGTGGTAAAATTTTTTTTGTTGTTTTCTAAGTAAAGCATGAGCTGATCGAGCCACTCCGATCCCTCTCTATAAGCTGCTTCAGTCATTATCATTCCGAATCTATTTGGTGTTTTACCGAAGGCAGTGTGTTCTCTATCATAAATGGAGCGAAGCTTTGGATTTGGAATTATAGTCGTTCCAGTATGGCAACCTGCGATATTAAATGTTTTGGTAGCTGCCGTAAATATCAGGCTCATTTCTTCTGCTTCAGGAGCTGCTTTTAGAAAGGTGGTGTGGGGCTTATCTGGATAGGTTAAATCATGATGAATTTCATCCATAAAAATGATTATATTATGTTTTCTGCTAAACTCGGCGAGAGAAACAAGTGTTTCTTTACTCCAGACTTTACCACCTGGATTATGTGGGCTACAAAAAATAATAATTTTTTCTTTACCAGACAGGCATCTGTCCAATTCATAAAAGTCTACTTCATAATGACCATTCTTTATTTTTAAGGGAATTTCTTTTGCTATCCGCCCATTGTTTTTAATGGTATTAAAAAATGAGTAATAGATAGGAGAAAAAAGTATTATTTCATCGCCTGGTTCTGAGAACGCTCTCAATCCCATACCAATTCCAGAATTTACCCCATGCACTACTGAGCACCATTCTTCAGAAATATCCCAATCATGTCTGCTTTTCATCCACAATTTTATCGAGTTAATAAACGATTTATTGCTTCCGTAGTAACCAAAAACGCCATGTTTAACTTCTTTCTCAAGCGCTGTAATTACAGCTTGAGGCGGATTAAAATCCATGTCTGCAACCCACATGGATATGCATGTATCTTGACTAGCGCCATATAAACTTTTTATCCCGTCAAACTTTGACAGGTTTGCGTCTCTATTGTCGATGTATTTGTTAAAATTAACTATCATTTGGCTAATGGGTCATGTATAAGAATTTATTTCATTTTAGTCTAGCATTAATAGTTTTTAAAGATTCATAATGGCAGTTAAAAAAATATTACATTACCCGAATCCTTCATTGCTCAAAACAAGTTTAGAGATTGAAAAATTTGATGAAAATTTAGCAAGCCTTTCTAGAGATCTGGTAGATACCATGTATGACGCGGACGGCGTAGGATTAGCGGCTCCGCAACTCGGCATAAACAAGAGAATATTTGTAATGGACTGCTCCCGAGAAGATGAAGAAAATGATTGTAGAATTGTAATTAATCCAAAAATAGAGCACCAATCTAAAGAATTAGGCTCATATAAGGAGGGATGCTTATCAATCCCTGGAATTACAGAGGAAATATCAAGGCCAAAAATTATTCAAGTGGTATATCAAGATCTAAATGGGGGTTTTCAGCGGGCTTCGTATGACGGTCTATGGTCAACATGCTTTCAACACGAATTAGATCACTTAAATGGCAAGCTCTTTATAGATCATCTTCGTCCTATGAAAAAAATACTAGTGAAGAATAAAATGAAAAAATCTTCTAAGAAGGGAAGAGAGTGATAGAAAATGAAGATTGTTTTTATGGGATCGTCAACGTTTGCAATTCCGTCGCTTCGAATTTTAAAAGAGGCGCATTACGATGTAAAAGCGGTCTATAGCCAACCTCCACGAAAAGCAGGTAGAGGTAAGAGTTATAAGGAGGTTCCGCTAGCAGAATTCGCATTCTCTGAAGGCTTAAAAGTAGAGCAACCGACAACATTTAATGATCCAAACGTTATTAAAAATTTAAAGCGTTACGATCCCGATTTTCTCATAGTGGTAGCATATGGACTTATTTTACCGAGAGTAGTTTTAGAAATTCCAAGAAAATTTTCCATAAATGTCCATGGTTCATTTTTGCCTTATTGGAGGGGAGCAGCACCCATAAATCAAGTTATTTTTAACAGAGATTCCTTCACCGGGGTATCGATAATTAAAATGACTGAAGACCTCGACGCTGGGCCTATATTAAATCAAGAGAAAGTAATGCTTGATCATACGGAAACCTTTGGGTCTTTGCATCAACTATTGAGTGAACTTGGAGCAAAAAATCTATTGAAAGTTCTAGACAATGGTAATTTAAATAAGGAAATTTTACAAGACGACAGGCTTGTAAGCTACGCTCCCAAAATTAAAAAATTGGATACAAAATTAGACTTCAACCAGCAAGCCTCAGCTTTAGAAGCCAGAGTAAGGGGCTTAGCGCCTATACCAGGCGCATGGTTTGAGTATCAAGGGGAGCGTTTTAAAGTATTAAGAGCTGAAGTAGTGGAAGGTAGAGGAAACGCTGGTCTAATTATAAGTGAAGACTTGACCATTGCATGCGGTGAAAAAGCATTGAATATTCTGGAAATTCAAAGACAAGGAAGGGATATAATGAGCCTGAGTGACTTGATAAGAGGATTCAAGTTTATAAAAGGTGATAAAGTTAACCAATCAACTCGCTAGACGCTTCTTTACGTCCTTTTACAGCAAGTGAGTCGGCTTTCTCATTTCCTGGCACTGCTGCATGTCCTTTTACCCAAACCCACTCTACATTTTGATTTTTTGTCAAAGTAAAAAGCTCTTCCCACAATACACGATTAGCGACTGGTTTTTTAGATGCGGTACTCCAATTATTTTTGAGCCACCCAAAAATCCATTTTGTGATCCCATCTATAACATATTTACTGTCGGTAAAAACTGTAATGTCGACGTTTTTTCTTTTTAAGCTCTCTAAAGCTTGTATGGCGGCTGTTAGCTCCATTATTTGATTAGTTGTTTCTTTATTTTTTCCATAGAGATTTTCTTCTTTTACGACTTCGCCAGCATTATTTTCAGCAACTAAATAAACACCCCAGCCCCCGGGACCTGGATTCCCGCTGCATGCTCCGTCAGTGTACGCCTTTACTTTCATTTTAAATGCGGAAGCCCAAGAAAATTAATAAAAATACTACTGCAGATGTCATTGGAAACCTTAAGTTAAGCCACCATTCCGGTAAGGTTTTGAATTTATCTAACTTCCTTTCAATTTCTAAAATCACAAGGAACCCCAAAGCAAGGACAAAGCTTTGCATGAAAGGTATTGCTATTGATAAAAGCGCTAGTAAGACTGGTATAATACTGAACCAAAGCAATAATACTTTTTCTCTGTCAAGTGATGAGACGTAGAATACGCATCCACTCATAAAAGTAAGAATAAATCCACTATAGATAAGCGAAATTCTAATTATTTCTTCCTTCAAACTTTCGCGGAGTCCGATATTAAAGGTCGAAGCAAGACCTACCAATATCGGAATAAGCCCTAGAAAGCTTGCTAGCATTACGCTTTTTGGTACCTTGTGGAACATTTTACCTCAGGACAGGTGGGACTTTAAACTCGATAGTCTCTTTTCTGGTAGTATCGTAAACCAAACTAGTATCAAATTTTTCTTGGATGCTACTTATAACATCTTTAACTAGATAATCCGGTGCTGAGGCTCCTGAGGTAATTCCTATTGAACTGGCGCCTGCTACTTTTCCCCAGTCAATTTTTTTATGATCTTCAATTAAGTGAGCTTCGGTGCACCCGCTGTCTTTTGCTACATCAACCAGTCTCCGAGAATTAGATGAGTTCTCTGACCCTACAACTAATATTAAATCTACATGTTCTACAAGTCGCTTGACTTCCTCTTGTCTATTAGTCGTGGCATAGCAGATATCTTCCTTCTTAGGGTTTTCTATAGATGGAAATTTTTTGTTTAACGCAAGAACAATATCTTTAGTGTCGTCTACTGATAGGGTGGTTTGAGTAACATAGGCTAATTTTTTGTAGTCTGAAGGTATCATCTTTTCTACATCTTCTTTATTTTCAATCAATAATACCTCTCCTTTTGGCAATTGACCCATAGTACCAATTGTTTCTGGATGTCCATGATGCCCAATCATAATTATTTTATACCCTTTATTGTAATATCTTTTAATTTCATTATGAACTTTCGTCACCAACGGGCAAGTAGCATCTACATATATCATTTGCCTTTTCTCTGCCTCCTCAGGCACGGACTTAGGTACGCCATGGGCAGAAAATATTACAGGTCGATCTACCGGGCATTCGTCCAATTCTTCGACGAACACAGCTCCCTTTTTTTTCAGGTCATGAACAACATGCTTGTTATGAACTATTTCATGTCTGACATAAATGGGTGAGCCCCACTTTTTTAGTGCCAGTTCTACCATTTCTATCGCTCTGTCAACGCCGGCACAAAATCCTCTAGGGTTAGCCAGATGTATTTCCTTCACGGATAAGTTTTTAGGGGCTTTCGACATGCCAACAGCGTATACTTTTTTTGATAAAAAAACTATCTTTTTAAGATGTGAGAGAAAATGAATAATTATATTATTGTGCTTGGATCAAATTTATCTAGTGAATTTGGGAGTAGCACTGAAATACTAAAAAAATGTGTTGGTGAATTAAAATCTTTCCAGGCCATCCAATCTCTATTAGAGAGCAAATGGTACATTTCTTCAAGCTTTGTTGATAAAAGCGAGCCTAGATACGTAAATGTTGGGATAAGGTTTTGCACAAACCTTAAACCTAAAGAGTTACTAAATTTTACTTCCGATCTGGAGATAAAATATGGAAGAAAACGGCAAAGACGTTGGGAACCTAGGACCTGTGATATCGATATTTTACTATGCGATCAATTAATTCTGCCTAGCAAATTGTATTTTGAGAAATGGTTGAAATTAGATTTCTTTGAACAGAAAGAGTTATCACCCGATGAACTGATATTACCTCACCCTAGATTGCAAGAAAGAACATTTTTTTTAAAACCCTTAAACGACCTCCAACCTGATTGGACCCATCCCTTTTTAGAGTTGAAAGCAAAGGAAATGCTTGACAGTCTTCCATCCAATGAACTACAGAATATAGAGGAAATGAAACTCTAAGAAGATATAAAAAGGATAGCTTAATGGCACGAGTTACAGTTGAAGATTGTATAGATAAAGTTTCAAACAGGTTTGAACTAGTTTTGCTTGCCGCGCATAGAGCGAGAATGATTTCTGGTGGTATTGAACCTAGCTTAGATCGAGACAATGATAAAAACCCAGTTCTTGCACTTAGAGAAATAGCGGTAGAAACAGTTACATTTGATGAGTTAATGGAATCTACCATTGAGAGCCATCAGCGGCAGATAGAAGTTGATGAGCCAGACGACGAAGATTTGTCTTTGCTCACTGGAGATGGTCAAAAAAGTAGAGAAGATAACGCTAGTGAGGCTGCAAATGAAGATTTGCTACGAGCTCTGATGGAGGCTCAAACTTCAGAAGACAAATAAATTTTATTTACCTTAACGATAGGTGAACAAGTTGTTATCTGTTGACGATCTTATTAATGTAGTCAAGCAATATAATCCTGGTACAAAAGCTGATTTAATAAAAAAAGCGTACGATTTTGGACTGGCTGCTCATGCAGGTCAAATTAGAAAATCAGGGGAGCCATTCTTTTCCCATCCTGTTCAAGTAGCAAATATTCTCGCTGAGCTGAAACTAGACGATGCTTCAATAATCACAGCTTTATTGCATGATACTATCGAAGACACAGCTAGGTCTTTTAAAGATGTGGCTGGTTTGTTTGGAGCAGAGATAGCCAATCTAGTAGATGGCGTAACCAAACTCTCAAATCTAGAGGTTGCTTCATTGGAGAGGAAGCAAGCTGAAAACTTCAGAAAGCTAATAGTTGCTATCAGCAAAGATCTTAGAGTTTTGTTGGTAAAACTGGCCGACAGATTACATAATATGAGGACTATCAGAGCAGTCAGTAATGACAGGCAATTGGTGAAGGCCAATGAGACTATGGACATATATGCACCCCTAGCCGGTAGAATGGGTATTCAATCAATTAGAGATGAGTTAGAGGATCTGAGTTTTCGAATATTGAACCCCGAAGGAAGAAACTCAATAATTAGAAGATTTCTTAAACTTAAAAAAGAGAGTGATGATCTCATACCTAAAATTATCAATGATATTGAAAATCAACTCTATTCAGTTGGCGTAAAAGCCATAGTTTCTGGTCGAGAAAAAAAACCCTATTCAATTTGGCGAAAAATTCAAGATAAGCAACAGGCTTTCTATAAGTTATCGGATATTTTTGGATTTAGAATAATTGCAAATAATGAAAAAGATGTTTATACCGCTTTGGGGGCAGTACATAGTCGTTGGTCTGCTGTGCCCGGTCGCTTTAAAGATTATATTAGTCAACCCAAGTCAAATGGTTACAGATCTATCCATACCACAGTTTCAGGTCGAGATGGAAAAAGGGTGGAAGTACAAATAAGAACTAAAGAAATGCATGATGTTGCTGAAACTGGTGTTGCAGCTCACTGGTCTTACAGAAATGGTGAGAGATTCGAAAATCCATTTGCGGTTGATCCCTCAGGCTGGTTTAGAAGGATATCTGAAGAATTTATTTGGGTAGAGAATTCTGATGATTTCATAGAGCAAATGAAATTAGAGATGTTTCAAGATAAAGTTTTTTGTTTCACCCCAAAAGGTGAAGTGGTCAAACTGCCAAGAGGTGCAACCCCCTTAGATTTTGCATATACGATCCACACTTCAATAGGAGATAATTGCGTGGGCTCCGAGGTTGATGGGGTAAAGGTTCCTTTATGGACTAGGCTGAGAAATGGACAGTCAGTTAAAATAGTTACTGCGAGTGGTCAAAAGCCTAGTGCAAGTTGGGAAGAGATGGTTGTAACCGGCCGAGCTAAGGCTGCAATACGAAAAAGTATAAGGGAAGAAAGAAGAAGTGAAAATATCAAGCTGGGAAAAGAGATCGCAAGAGTTTCATTAGAAAGAATCGGAAAAAAACTTACGGATAATGCGATTAAAATTGCAGCTAAAAAATTAGGATTGAAGGATGAGGATAGCGTTTTGGCAGCTTTGGGTTCCGTACAATTTACGGGTTTTGATTTAGTTAATAATCTTTACCCAGAGCTAATAAACACAAAAAGCGCACCTCTTTCATCTGAACAAGATTCAATTAGTTTTATCGGGTTGTCACCCGATAGTAATGGGAGTCCAGCCCCTTGTTGTCTCCCAATCCCTGGAGATCCAATAGTTGGAATTGCTCAAAAAAAGAAAGGAGTAGTTGTCCACGCTATTGATTGTGCATTATTAGCTTCTTTTGAAGCAAAACCTAATCTTTGGCTAGAAGTAAGATGGCCATCAAGTACAAATAAGCCCGTACACTCAACTAGTATAGAGGTAACTATGGTTAATAGTGTAGGTGTTTTAGGAAGAATATGTACTTTGATTGGTGAGCAGGGAGCAAATATTTCTGACTTGAAATTTGTTATGAGGAAACCTGACTTTTATAAAACAGTGTTTGAATTAACTGTCAGAGACTTGAATCACTTACACAACATTATTACATCTATTCAGGTAGATATGGATGTCTCTGAAGCAATTAGGCATAGGAAGAACGACATTTAAGTAAAATAGATTAGATAATGAGATAGGAATTGTTCAAAAGAAGAGAAAGAAGGTCCCTTTTTAGGTTTTTTTATGAAGTGATATTTTCCTTAAAAGGGATATCGAGAGCAATAGGGTATGTTGGGATAAGATTAAAGAGAATACCTGACACACCGCATAAGATCTCTTTAGGTATGAGCTGTGGGATATTTGCGTCATTCACACCTTTATTTGGACTGCATGTCCTTATTGCCGGCTTGCTAAGCTATGTGTTCAGAGCGAATGTATTGGCATCGTTAATTGGAACTTTTGTTGGAAATCCAATTACTTTCCCAATAATTACAGTATTTAATTTAAAGCTCGGAGAATGGATTTTAGGTAGTAGTGAATATTCTAGCGACGATGGTGGCAAGATATTTGAAGACTTTTTGGATTTTATTTTTTTGATTTACAAAAGTCTTTTCACTGACGGTTCAATTGGTGAAAATAGCGTGCCAAGGATGAATGAGTTTTTCAATGGGGTCTTTATACCATACTCATTAGGCGGGTTTATTTTAGGAGTCATTATTGCGATTATTTCTTATTTCCTGTTAAGACCTCTCGTGTCAACTTATCAAAAAAAGAGAGATAGCCTTAAAGCAAAAAGGTTAAAGAAAAAACTAATGAGGAGAAAAGATGAAATTAGATGAAATTCGATTAGGTGTTAACATCGATCATGTCGCTACTGTCAGAAATGCTAGAGGGACAAACTACCCTGATCCTCTGAAAGCAGCCAAAATCGTTAAAGAAGCCGGGGGAAATGGTATAACTGCTCATTTAAGGGAAGATCGGAGGCACATATTGGATAAAGACATTATAAATTTAAAAAAATATAATAGTCTTCCCTTGAACCTAGAAATGGCAGTCACTGATGAAATGCAAAAGATTGCTTTGGATGTAATTCCGAACGCTATCTGTTTGGTTCCTGAGAAAAGAGAAGAAAGAACAACCGAAGGTGGCTTAGACGTTTGTAATAATATTACGAGATTGAGATCCTTCTTAGAACCCATTAAAGACAAAAGCATAAGAGTGTCTCTATTTATCGAACCAGTTGAAAAACAAATTGATGCTGCAAACACTATTGGAGCTGATATCATAGAGCTCCACACTGGGTACTTTTGTAACCTTTATGAAAGAAATGATAAAGACTATGTGGAAGTCTTGAAAGTTTTAGAAAAAGCAGCGAGCTACGCCCACAACTTAGGCTTGGAAGTTCATGCAGGCCATGGATTGACAACGGAATCGGTTGGACTCGTAAGTAAAATTCCCGAAATGAAGGAGCTTAATATCGGTCATGCAATTATAAGTGATAGCATTTTTATGGGGCTGAGAGGAGCAGTACAGTTAATGAAACAAAAAATAAATGATGCTAGATTTTTGAGGGTCCAAGAGTGATTTTAGGTATCGGTACTGACTTCGTAAACATTGAACGCATTAGAAAAGTACTTGACCGTTTTGGAGAACGATTTGAAAAACGGGTTTTTTCTGATCTAGAAATCCAGAGGTCGAGAAGAAAATATGATTCACCATCGTCCTACGCAAAACGATGGGCTGCTAAAGAGGCCTGCTCAAAGGCATTAGGAATAGGCTTAAGGATGGGCATATCATGGAAGGAGATGCAAATTGTAAATCTTAAATCTGGAAAACCAGAGCTTGTAATAGAAGGAAAAGCAAAGGATTGGCTGATAGCCATGACCCCCATTGGATATATCCCAAAAATAAATGTTAGTTTGACTGACGACTTTCCATGGGCACAGGCTACTGTGATCATCGAGGCAATTAGTCAGTCCTGACATGTAGAGAATTGCACCCAGTAAGTAAATTAGATATAAAAGGTTATGAAACTAAAAAAAGTAAAAAATAGCAAAAGTCCGGTATATGAACTTATAAGCACGTTAGTAATAGCACTAGTTCTAGCCGGAGCCATTAGAACAATATTATTTCAACCATTTTGGATTCCTACTGGCTCAATGAAACCAAATCTACTTGTTGGTGACTTTTTATTTGTTAATAAGTTTTCATATGGATTCTCGCGTTACTCATGTCCATTTTCAATCTGTCCAATCAGAGATAGAATTTTCTTTTCTGAACCTAAAAGAGGCGACATTGTAGTATTTAGGCATCCTAAAAGTGGCAAGGATTATATTAAAAGAGTTATAGGACTGCCAGGAGACAAGGTCAGGTTGTTAGAAGGAAAATTGTATATCAATGAATCTATGCTAGTTAGGCAGGAGTTGCCCGATTTCATTGAAATAAAGCTAGAACAGGGAGCAATGAAGACCATTCCACAATGTGCTAATGAACCTGTCCCCTTTGGAGACGAAAATTGCTATAAGTATCAAAGTCTTGAGCAACTTGATAATGGAAAGAGTTACAAAATTTTAGACTTGGGACAAAATATTGGAGATAATACGCCGGATTTTATAATCGGGGAGGGCGAATATTTTTTTCTTGGTGATAATAGGGATAATTCTTTAGATAGTAGGTTCGATAGGCAATTCGGTGGAGTTGGACTGGTCCCCAAAGAATATCTTATTGGCAAAGCATCACTGATATTATTCTCCTCTTCGGGCAGCTCTATATTTTATTTTTGGACATGGAGAAAAGATCGCTTCTTTAAGGTCATTAGGTGAAAAATACGCATCATCAAAAAGAAATTAGTAGATTATTAAACTATCAGTTTAAAAATAATAGGCTTTTGGAAGAAGCTTTAACACACTCTTCTGCTAGCAAATCTAGTAAAGCAAATAATGAAAGGCTAGAGTTTCTGGGCGACAGGGTTCTTGGTTTGGTTATTGCAGAGGAACTGCTGAGATTAAATCCACACTCAACAGAAGGTCAAATCGCAACTTACTATAATTTTCTTGTTAAAAAAGAGACATGTGCTCTTTTAGCAAAAGAAATCGGGCTAGAAAGTTTATTGACCTTGGGTAAGTCCGTCACAAGAACCACAGCCCGCCAAAAAGATAAGATTTTAGGGAATGCTATAGAGGCATTGATTGGGGCAATCTTTTTAGATGGAGGGTTTAAGGTATCTAGAGAGTTAGTTCTGCAGGTTTGGAAAAAGCAGATAGAAATTGTGAGAGATATTGAGGCGCATGCGAAAACGGCATTACAAGAATTGCTACAAGCTAGAGGACAGGAGCCACCAATATATAAACAAGTATCTAGAACAGGACCTGACCATGACCCAAGTTTTTGTGTTGAAGTATTATTGAAGTCAGGATTAAGTGCAGTAGGTACTGGCTCGACCAAAAGAATGGCAGAAACAGAAGCAGCTGAACAGATTTTAGAGAAAATAAAAAATATTCATGAGTGATTATAAAAAAAAGCTACTTAAAGCATTAATTATTGGGAAGCCTAATGTTGGTAAAAGTACTTTAATAAACTTTCTAGTTGGGGAAAAAGTATCTATCGTCTCTAGGAAAGCGCAGACCACCCAAAAGAACACCACGGGAGTTGTTACGAAAAATGATAGTCAATTAATATTTTTTGATACGCCAGGATTAAATAGAGTAGAGAAAAATGTCAGAATTTCTGAAACTTTCTTAGCAGTTGCTGAAAATGTAGATGTAGTTATTTACATGGTTGATAATAGGAAAAAAAGCCAGTCTATAGATAATCAGCTTATTACCTGGCTAAAGAAAAATGATAGCAGCATTAAAAAAAAAATTCTATTAGTCAATAAGATTGATTGTATAGAGAAGGTTAAACTTTTTGAGATTACGAAGAAAATAAATGAGATTATTCATTTCGATGAAACATTTTTTATTTCCGTGACTAAAGAGTCAGGTACGGAAAGTTTTATAAAATGGATAGATAAACAAGCATATTCAAACGAATGGTTGTTTGATGAGAACTACAAAAGTAATGTTGGAAAAAAAAAGTTTCTTTCAGAATTAACTAGAGAGAAGATCTTTGAGTATATTCATGAGGAAATACCCTATAATTTGGAAATAAAGACTGATTATATTGAACCAAGTGGTAAAAAATCTATGAAGGTTTACCAAACTGTTTGGCTAAATAAAAAGAGCTATAAGCCTATAATATTGGGAAAACAAGGTAAGGCGATAAAAATGATATCTATACACGCACGACAAGGTATGGAGAAATTTTTGAACAGTAAGGTTCATCTTTTTATCAAGCTTAAGGTAAAAAAGTCAAGTTAGTGATTATATGAATTTAAAAGCTAAGATGGTTGTGGATACAATTCGTTGGAGCCTTGAACAACAAGGAATTCAGGTCTACATAGAGCATAAAGGTGATAGTGATGCAGGTGCAATCTTTATAAAGCATGACAAAGGGGAAGGTTTTTATGAGGTGTATCATAGAGTTAATGATATAAATATAGGCAAAAAAATTAGATTTTTAAACACATTCACAGAAGAAAATTTAACTGATTTCTTTAAGAAACAAATGGATATTGACAGCGACTTATGGCTTATTGAGGTAGTATCAAAGGGATATGATCTACATAGCCTTTTTTTAAAACAGGGTCTCTGAGAGTTGCGTTGGCAAGGTGAAGGGCTTCTGCTAGACGTAAGGAAGTATGGTGAATCCTCAGCTTTAATAGACATATTTACATCGTCTTTAGGCCGAAGAATTGGCCTGCTAAGAAGTGCATTCAACAAGAAAAATAAATCCATAATTCAGCCGGGGAACCAACTCTTTTTAACCTGGAACTCAAGAATTGAAGAAAGTCTAGGTGTTTTTAAAATTGAATTAATAAAATCAAGGTACCATAGCATTAGTGGAGATGGGAGTGGATTGGAGCTTTTCAACTTGATTTGTGTGCTTTGCTCTACCTTTTTACCTGAAAGGGTTGAATTTGATGAACTATACAATAAAACAATTCAGTATATTGAAGGAGAATTCCCAACAAGAGATAAATTTAGAAAGTACATTGAATGGGAGCTAGATTTGTTAAAAAGTTTAGGTTTTGGACTTGATTTAGGCAAGTGTGTAGTCAGTGGTTCAAAAGAAGATCTTAAGTTTGTGTCTCCAAAGAGTGGATGTGCTGTTTCAAGAAAATCTAGTATTGGGTGGGAAAAAAAACTGTTGGTTCTCCCCGATTTTTTGTGGAACACCAAGCCGACCAATAGTTTTTCAAAAGCCGATTTGAACAATGGTTTTAAACTAACTGAATACTTTATTAAAAAAAATTTGCAACCGGTGAAGAGGTTTCAAATGGACGCCTTCTTCAATTTGAGAAACAGGGTACTGTCGTTAAAGTCACTTTAATTTAAGATGCGTTTTGCGATAACTTGAGCTTGTATTTCTGCAGCACCTTCAAAAATGTTGAGTATTCTTGCATCACAAAGTACCCGGCTTATTGGATATTCGAGAGCAAATCCATTGCCACCATGTATTTGCAAGGAATTATCGGCTGCAGTCCAAGCAACCCGAGCAGCTAAAAGTTTAGCCATTCCCGCTTCTAAATCGCATCTCTTCCCATCATCTTTAGCCCTAGCTGAGAAATAGGTAAGTTGCTTAGCAACCATAATTTCAACGGCCATGTTTACTAACTTATCTCTAACGCGTGGGAAGTTAATGATCTTTTCACCAAATTGAGTTCTTTCGTCTGCATACTTGAGGCCTAAATCAAAAGCATTTTTAGCTACACCAATCGCTCTTGCTGCTGTTTGGATTCGCGCGCTCTCAAAAGTTTCCATAAGCTGTGTAAACCCTTTTCCTTCTTCCTCTCCGAGTAAATTCGCTTTATTAACTCTAAAATCATCAAAACTGATTTCATACTCCTTCATACCTCTGTACCCTAGCACTTCTATCTCTCCACCCTTTATGCCCTTATCAGGGAAATCGACATTATCTTTCCCTGGTGACTTGGGAACCAGAAACATTGATAACCCCTTGTATCCTCCTTTGTTTTTGTCTGAACGTGCTAGTAAAGTCATCAGATTGGCTCTTGATGCATGTGTTATCCACGTTTTGTTTCCTGTAATACTATATTCCTCACCGTCTAGGATCGCACGGGTTTGTAGATTACCAAGATCTGACCCAGTATTTGGCTCTGTAAAAACAGCCGTAGGCATAACCTCGCCAGACGATATTTTTGGCAACCAATATTCTTTTTGCTCTTTAGAACCACCACAGAGGATTAATTCAGATGCGATATCTGTTCTGGTAGCAAGGCTTCCAACACCGATATACCCTCGTGATAGCTCTTCTGAGACCACACACATTGTTATTTTGTCAAGCCCGGTACCACCGAACTCTTCAGGGATTGTTAAACCAAACACACCGAGGTTTGCTAGCTCGTCAATCACATTTAATGGAATAAGTTCATCTTTGAGATGCCATTCATGTGCAAACGGCTCTATTTTTTCCTTAGCAAATTTATTAAATTCTTGTCTGATTATATTCTGATCTTGACCCAAGCCATCGTTACCAATAAAGGACGTGCTTTCATTTTGCACAATCAGTGTAATCAATTCTGCCCTGAGCTGATCCACGTCCACCTCATCTTTGAAAAAATAGACCTCTTCACAGTTTAATTTCTCAAGTGCTTCTTTTTTATGGTCAAGGTCAGCAGGCCTAATAAGTTCATTTTGAGACATCATTATGCCCCCGAAAATCTGGTTCAAGTACTCGTTAAAGGACAACGTTAATATAATGCGTTCTGTTTTTCCGAAAGTCCCTTTTTTAGATAGTTGTTCTGCCCAAATGGACATTTGTTTAAGAGCTTCCACATATGTTGCCGTCCATGCCAACCCATGCAGTTTGCTTTGATGCTTATTGGAGTCTTTTGATTCGTTAAATCTACTTTTAACTAAACTTGTTAAATGATCCAGGTACTCGTCCAAATGCTGTGACACTAATAGGGATCTACTGACGATCTTTGCATCGTCTGTTGAAAAATCATTTACATTCTTCTTATGAACTGGCGTTGATATATTCACTGCATCTTCTCCCTTGGTTACCTTATGTTATATGTTAGCTTCGACCACAAATTCAAATTAATTCTATATAAAAATTTTGCCATTATCGTCTTTATTTGTGATATCTGTTTTTTCCAGGCATAGATGATTTCCTTCAACTATCCTTAAGGCTGTTATAAAGAGAACCATAGAGTCCAAAACATCATCAATCTTTATTGCAGAGCTATTTTGCAAGTTCAAGCTAGTTGATAACGGGTCTAAACCTGCTTTTTTTAAGAGATTTAATCTCTCGAAAATACCTTTTACTGATTTTTTTTTTGCGTCCAGAGGCTCATTTTTAAGCATTTTGAAGCTGCACTCAGGATGCCCCTCATAAATTTTGTAAGAAAATTTACAAAGATCTTGCACTTCGCTAATTTTATTTTTTAAGTGCCACGATTGCTTTGATAAGCCCTTGCCCGCTATTTTCTTGCTTAAACTATTTGCTTCTTTATAGACATTGCATTTAAGAACTTTCTTCAACGGTGGAATAAATATTGATGATTGGAAATTTTTACCCAGATACCTTTTTGCTAAAATATCGCATTCTCGCAGGTAGTTTTTTTCATTCAACTCAATTGGCATATCTATCACTACCACACTATCAGGATAGTTTGTGAGAAGCTCATCGAGGTTTTCAAAAAAGTTTATAGAAGATAAGCACCTTCTTTTCGAACTCCCTATTGATGCAACCCAGCCAGATGAGGTGCCGTCAACTCCAATAAGGTCAAAAGCTTTAGTCATTTTTTAAGCTGTTATAAACTCCATCTACCTTTTCATTAATTGAGGAAAACTGCTGAAAATTATCTACAAACATTGTCTTCAGCTTAGCAGCGACTCTATCATAACCTTCCTGATTTGTCCAATTTTCCCTAGGTTTTAGTAAGTTTTTGGGAACCTCATTTATTTCAATCGGAACAGAAAAATTGAAAAACTGATCTTTTCGTGTTTGGAACTCACCTTTAATATTTAAAATAAATTTTAAAATCTTTCTGGTTAACTCTATTGATATTCTTTCTCCTTCTCCATAGCTTCCTCCACTCCATCCTGTGTTAAGTAACCAACATACGGGTTTTGTGCTATTGATCCTATTCCACAAAAGCTGGCCGTACACTTCCGGTCTTTGAGGCATGAAGGGTGCACCAAAACAAGTTGAAAAAGTGGGCACAGGTTCCTTTATTCCCTCTTCGGTCCCAGCAACTTTTGATGTGAAGCCAGAAAGGAAGAAAAAAACAGCTTCAGCTGCTGTAAGTTTAGCCACAGGTGGCAACACACCGAAAGCATCACACGTCAATAAAATTATATTTTTTGGGGCTCCCCCAAATCCCGATTTTGATGAGTTTTTAATATAAGAAATAGGATACGCACATCTCATGTTTTCAGTAATAGAAGGGTCTGAAAATTTTAATGATCGGTCGTTTGGATTATAATTCATATTTTCGATTACTGTGGAAAATTTTTCGGTGGTAGAGAAAATTTGTGGTTCATCCTCGTAACTCAAATTTATCGTTTTTGCGTAGCAACCGCCTTCAATATTAAACACTCCAGTGTCACTCCAACCATGCTCATCATCGCCGACTAAAACTCTATTTGGATCTGCAGAGAGGGTTGTCTTACCTGTTCCTGACAAACCGAAGAACAGTGCCACGTCGTCTTCATTTGACATAGCGTGGTTTGCGGAACAATGCATTGGCATTATAGAGCTCTCGGGAAGTAAATAATTCAGAAGTGTAAAAACTGATTTTTTGTTCTCACCCGCGTACCCTGTTCCACAAATCAGAACAAGTTTCTTTTCAAAACTTATAGCGATGGTTGTCTTCGAGACACATCCGTGTCGATCAGGATCAGAAAAAAAAGATGGACAATTTAAAATTTTAAAGTCGGGCTCAAAATTATCCAAAAGTTTTTCCGTAGGAACTTTAAGTAAGTGTCTAATAAACAAACTGTGCCAAGCTAATTCAGTTGTAACTTCGATATTTAAAAACTGATTTGTATTCTTAGACGCTTGTAGAGCCTGGGAGTAAAAACGTTTACCAGCCTGATGCTTTAACATATCACTATGCAGTGTGTCAAAATGGGTAGCCAACATTGGCCGGTTATTCTCCCACCATATCTTATCTTCTGTACTTTTTTCTTTAACTACATGTTTGTCTTTAGGTGATCGTCCAGTCTTTTCCCCGGTGAATACTATCAGCGAACCACCTTTCCCGAGCTTCCCTTCACCGTTTTTTATGGCTTCTTCAATTAGCTCAAATTCATTCAAATTTTTAAGTATTGTAGTAATTTTACGATACTCCTATTCTGCGAAATATAATCATTAAGAATCGTTTCCAGTTTGACTGTTACAAAAAGTTACAGTATTTTGATTAATCATAAATGAAAAAAAAAAACAATTAAAAATATGTCGTTATCAAGTGACGGCCATCATTTTCAGTTTATCTAACATTGAAAAAATGAATTAAGGGATAATCATTGGTAGATAAGCACGAATTAATTCTAGTGATAGGACAGTCAGGCGCAGGCAGGACCACTGTTATACACATTCTCGACGATCAAGGTTTTGACACGCTTGATAACGTGCCTGTTCACCTGATACCTAGAGTAGTCCCAAAAAACCTAGTGGACAAACCGTTAGCAATAGGCCTTGATATAAGGCCGAAGAGTTTTTCTCTAGAAAACTTAATGAAAGAAATAAGGAACTGGAAAGCTTTATCAAAATCCCGTGTTTTAATTTTATATTTAGAGTGTAGTTTGGATATTTTGATTAAAAGATTTAGTTTGAGTAGGAGACCTCATCCCGTTCCTGGCGAAGATAATCTTGAACTGTCAATAAAAAGGGAGCTTAAACTGATTGCCCCGTTAAGGGGTAAAGCAGACTTTGTTTTAGATACTAGTCATACTAGCCCCAATGAGCTAAGGTTGAAACTAGGATCTATTTTTCCATTATCAAATAACAGAAGTATTCAAATCATGCTGCAATCATTTTCCTTTAGAAAGGGGTCTCTTGCAGGCTTAGATATGGTTTTTGACTGTCGATTCCTAAAGAACCCAAACTGGGTTAGCAATTTGAAAGGTTTGAATGGAACTGACGATGAGGTCAAGGAGTATCTCAGTAAAGACAAGAGTTGGCCACCATTTAAAAAAAATATACTACAGATGCTGGCTATAACCATTCCTGCATTTGAAAGAGAGGGGAAATCATATCTATCCATTGGTCTTGGTTGTACTGGTGGACAACATAGATCAGTATTTGTTGCTGAGCAACTCTACAAGCCTTTACTAGATATTAAAGATAATGTGAGGATTTTGCATACAAGCTTGCAAAAGTGAAGTCTTCTTTTTTTTCAATGTCTATAAATATGCTTACTCTTTGATCAGATTTTCTTTTCTATCTCGGGAACTGCTTTAAACAGATCGTCTACTAGTCCGAAATCAGCAACCTGAAATATTGGAGCCTCCTCATCCTTATTGATTGCCACAATTACTTTACTATCTTTCATGCCAGCTAAATGCTGTATTGCACCAGATATCCCCACGGCGACATACAAATCAGGTGCAACAACCTTGCCAGTTTGTCCAACTTGCCAATCGTTAGGGGCAAAACCAGAGTCTACCGCTGCTCTGCTGGCACCTACCGCTGCTCCTAATTTGTCCGCAAGGCCTTCTATAATTTCAAAATTTTCTTTGCTTCCAACACCTCTGCCTCCAGACACAACAACTTTAGCTGAAGTTAACTCCGGCCTGTCGCTTGTTTGAATTTTATTCTCCACAAAAGTGGTATAAGTATTGTTGGTAGCGCATTCGATTTTCTCTATATCCGCGCTACCTGTTAAAGGTACTGAATCAAAGTTGCTCGTTCTAACTGAAACCAATTTTACTTTATCTATTGACTGAACTGTCTGAATTGCGTTGCCAGCATAAATTGGTCGTTCAAAAGTGTCACTTGAAATAATTTTAGAGACATCTGATATCACCATCGCATCTAACACCCCACCAATTCTTGGAAGAATATTTTTTCCGAAAGAGCTTGAAGGCGCAAATACATGGGAATAAGAACTCACAGTATCAATCAAAGTTTCGCTGTAACTCTCGGCTAGGCTCTGAGAAAAAATGTCATCTTCTATCACAAAGACTTTTTCTACATTCTCCATCGATGCTATTTTTTTCGAGGCATCTGTGCAACTGTTAGAGGCACATAATACATCAACTTTACCTAATGAAGTTGCAGCTGACACAGTTTTGCTAGTTTGATCTTCAGCGAGTTCACCGTCATTAATTTCTGCCAAAACCAATATTTTCATAAATTTATCCTCCAACATTCTCTTGAATTTTTTCAACGAGTTGATCGATATTCTCTAGTATCAATCCAGCCTCTCTACTATCTGGTTCTTTTGTTTTGATAACTTTGAGCCTTTGTGAGATTTCAACCCCTAAATCAGCTGGGCTGATTTCCTCGAGTGGTTTTCTTTTTGCCTTCATAATATTTGGAAGGCTCGCATATCTGGGTTCATTTAGTCTAAGATCGACTGATACTACCGCTGGTATTTTTGCGTCTATAGTCTGAAGCCCACCATCAACTTCCCTAGTAACCCTTATTTTATCTTTCTCAACGTCAATTTCTGAGGCGAAAGTTGCCTGAGACCATTTTAGTTTTGCAGATAGCATTTGCGCTGTAGCATTAAAATCGTTGTCAATGGCTTGTTTGCCACACAAAATTAAATCTGGTCCTTCTTTGATAGTAATCGCCGCGAGAATATTCGCAACTGTAAGTGGTTCAATATCATTGTGAACGTCGTCTGTAGCAACCACCAAAATAGCTCGGTCTGCTCCCATGGCCAACGCAGTTCTCAGTGTCTCTTGATTCTGCTGAACACCTATTGAAACAGCTATGATTTCCTCAGCTTTACCGTTTTCTTTTATTCTTATTGCCTCTTCTAGTGCTATCTCATCAAATGGGTTCATGGACATTTTAACGTTTGCCAAATCCACACCAGTTCCATCTGCCTTCACGCGTGCCTTCACATTGTAGTCAAGCACTCTTTTTACAGGTACTAAAATTTTCATCTATTCTTTATCTCTTTAGTTAAACTTGAATTCAAAATATGCACTAGTTAAACCCTTCATACAAGACGTTTTATTTGTTTTTTCCTGGTGACCAAAGCACCTCAGTCGAGTTCTCTTGATTTTCAACTCTTGAAGCGACGAAGAGCCAATCTGATAATCTATTTAAGTATACAAGTGCATTGTCATTTATCTCTTCTTTGGATCTTAAGCTAACTACACTTCTTTCTGCACGTCGACAAATGGTTCTGGCAAGATGTAAAAAAGTAGCAGACTTACACCCTCCAGGTAAAACAAAGCTATTTAAAGGTTTAAGTATATTATTCATTTCGTCAATCTCGGCTTCAATGGTTTCTACTTGCTTACTGGATACCCTTAACCTCTGGTTATTTTTCTCAGCAATCGGTACGCATAAATCAGCACCTAGATCGAATAGATCGTTTTGAATGTTTTTAAGCTTTCTTTTAAGGTCTTCTGTAGCATAAAGAGTGATAACTCCTATACTAGCGTTGAGCTCATCGACATTTCCGTAGGCATTTACCCTAAGACTGTCTTTGAGTACCCTTTGCCCGTCGCCAAGGGCCGTGTCCCCATTATCACCCGTCTTTGTATATATTTTGTTTAATTTTACCAACTTCAATCACCTCTTGAAAAATAAACGAAGAAAATGATCAATAGTATTGCCATGGCTTGAAGAAGTATTCTGAGGCGCATTAGCTTATTAGCATATTTCTTATTAAATTCGCCACCAAAAGCAAATCCTCCTAATCCGATCATAAGAACTATAACTACTAGTAAGCAGACCACCATTACAAATATGTGAGCGTTTTCTGTTATCATAGAAAATCCTTCGGAGATCATTTAGCGTACTATTGGTACAAATAGTTTATTTTTTATTTATTTCTAATATTGAGTTTAATTATCATTCAAAGTACCTTAGCCCAAATACGAACTTTATGGTTACGTTAATGAATACTCAAGAAATTGATCAAAAACAAGATATTACGACGGCATTGGAGACACGATATCTTCTGTATGCTGTGTCTACGATTATGGACAGAGCGCTCCCTGATGCTAGAGATGGTCTTAAACCTGTACACAGAAGAATACTTTATGCGATGAATCAGCTAAGATTATATCCTCAATCAAATTTTAGAAAATGTTCTAAAATTGTAGGAGAGGTCATGGGCAATTATCATCCTCATGGGGATAAGGCGATCTATGATGCACTGGCTAGATTCGCTCAAAACTTCAGTGTTAGATATCCACTTATTGAAGGTCAGGGAAATTTTGGAAATATTGATGGAGATAATCCAGCAGCTCAAAGATATACTGAGGCAAGGCTATCTAAGTATTCTATTGATCTTCTTGAGGGTCTTGAAGACGATACGGTAAATTATAAAGCAACCTATGATAGCTCGAGTAATGAACCGACTGTTCTACCAGCAAGCTTCCCACATCTTTTAGCGAATGGGGCCTCTGGTATTGCAGTAGGGATGGCAACCAGTATTCCACCACACAATATAATTGAGTTGCTACAAGCTTGTATCTTATTGGTTGATAAACCCAATTCTACTATCCAACAGTTATCAGAGATTGTAATTGGGCCTGATTTTCCGACAGGAGGAATTATTCTGGATGGAAAAGAGGAAATCATTAAAGTATATACAGAGGGAAGAGGAAGCTTTAGATTGCGTGCAAAACATCATTTTGAGGATCTTAAGCACGGTAATTGGCAATTAGTTATAGATGAAATACCCTATCAAGTTCAAAAGGGGAAACTTATAGAAAAAATTGCTGATCTGATTTCTGGAAAAAAACTATCTTTCGTGCAAAATGTGAGAGATGAAAGCACCGAAGAGATTAGGCTGGTTATAGAGCCGAAATCTCGAAACGTGCAAAGAGAAAATTTATTATTCTCCCTTTATCAATTCACTGAGCTAGAGACCAAGATCCCTGTAAATCTTAATGTCTTGATTGATGGAATTTCTCCGAAAGTCAGTGACCTGAGAGAATTACTCAAGACTTTTTTAGATCACCGTAGAGAAATATTGATAAGAAGATCTAAGCATCGTTTAGAAAATATTGACAGGCGCTTAGAGATTATAGAGGGCTTGCTGCAGGCTTTTGTCAATCTTGATCGCATAATAAGTATAATAAGAGAAAAGGATGATCCCAAGACATCAATAATTGAAGAATTTGGTCTTAGTGAATTACAGGTTGAAGCAATACTGAACCTAAGATTAAGAGCGTTGAGAAGGCTAGACGAAGAACTGCTTTCAAAGGAACAGCAAGAATTAATGAAAGAGCGACAGGCTTTAGAGGATTTGCTAGAAGACCAAAGGCTTCAATGGAAAAGCATAAAAAATGAATTAATGTCGTTGAAAAAGAAATTTTCTGATTACGAACATAGTGAACGGCAGACATTAATTGAGCCGGAGGAGGAGGTTTATCGCACATTTTTAAAGGATGAAGCAGTCGATGATTATCCAGTAACAGTGGCGTTATCAGAAAATGGATGGATAAGGTCTTATAAGGGGCATAACCTTGATCCCAATTCATTTAAACTTAGAGATGGTGATGTGATAAGATTCACGGCTCAATTATCAAAAAGCCAGCAATTGTTGTTTATTACCTCAGAGGGAAGATCATTTAGCTTATCGCTCGACCAACTAAAGAAAGATAAAGGCTACGGTGAGCCCCTGAATTTAATGATTGGCACAGGGAATGTAGCATCAATTGTGAGTATTCTCCCTTTTCATAGTGAACATAAGGCACTGATATTTTCCAAAAATGGTCTTGGATTCACTGTTGACCTTGCTTCCCTACAATCAGCTACGAAAACAGGAAAGCAAATATTTGAACTGAGCGAAGGTGATGAAGTGGTTGGCTTGAAAAAAATTACTGGTGATAAAATTATTGTTTTGAGTACTACTTTCAAAATGCTGATTTTTTCAGTTAAGGAGTTACCGTTATTAAAAAAGGGTAAGGGTGTTCGATTGCAGCGTTATAAGGAAGAATCTCTTTTGGATGTTATGATTTTTCCAGAAAATGTGAGAAATGACGTGGTTATTAAAAAAATGTTTCCAAAAAATGAGGAGATTAGTTACTGGGTGGGCAAGAGAGGGCAGGTCGGCAAGATAATGCCTAAGAAAATATTAAGGAAAAAAATTACAAAGTTTGAAGATCTTCTATAATTTTATTAAGTAATCCATTTACTAGCCTTTGTTCCTGTCCATTAGGGTAAAATGTTCCTGTTATTGAAACATATTCAGACATAATTACTTTCTTGGGGGTCTTTTTATTTATAAACTCTGCACTTGCGGCTCGTAGGATCGCTCTCAAAGTAGTGTCAATTGTTTTTAAGTTCCATAAATTGTTAAAGGCCATATTAATCTTTGCGTCTATTTTCATTTGATTTTTAGATGCTTGCTCTACAATGTTCTGCACTAGTAAATAATTAGGCTTTAAAAATTCTGCATCTTGTATTTGATGCATATAGAACTTTTCTTTAAGTTCTTTTTTTATAATGCTGTAAGTCTTCCCGTTTGCTTCCATTTGAAATAGGGCCTGAATAGCAAATAGTCTTGAGATTGTGTTTTTTTTATAATCATAAGATTTAGCGGAGTTCACGATTTCAATCGCCTCTTTTTTTTATTTTGATAATACCTAACAATGCGTTGCAAGCCTCTCCACCTTTATCAAATATTTTTGGGTCTGCTCTCTCTTCCGCTTGTAATCTATTTTCTACAGTTAAAATCGCATTCCCGATACAGATTTTCTCAAGACCCAAATTTGTAAGCCCTCTGGAGCTTTCGGTGCTTACAATTTCATAGTGTGTAGTCTCACCCCTTATGACGCATCCAACCGCGATAAATCCATCAAACTCTTTTTCCATCAATTTTATAGCAGTCGGTATTTCTAGTGCTCCAGATACCTCAACGATTTCCATGGTTGATTTTATTTCATTCAGAACATTAACAGCACCACGAATTAGATTATCCGTAATGTCTCTATAATAAGGAGCTGAAACTATACAAATTTTTAGTTTTTCATTGAACTCTTCAAAATCATTTCCAAATGAATTCTCTCGCCTCAATTAAAAATCCTCCGTTGTATCTATTTGTAAACCATACCCTTCCAATCCAATCACTTTTGGAAGCTTTGAATTCGATAGGAGCTTTATTCTCTTTACACCCAGAAGAGATAAAATTTGAGCGCCAATGCCATACTCCTTAAGTTTGTCTGAGTGATCCTTTTGATTGGAGCTGTTACCTGCACTCAGAATTACTAGTAGACCGTTTTTATGCGCAATAATTCTTTGCATTGCTCTACCAATCTCATTATATCTTGTAGGAACTAAACCTAGCAAATCTTTATAGATATTTAGCTTATGCATCCTTACCATTACAGGTGTTGAAGGACTAATGTTCCCAAGCTGAAGCACTATATGTTCTAAATTTTCTATTTCATCTTTAAACTTAGTTACTTTCCACTTGCCACCTATGCTTGAATTTAAAACCGAGTTTTCAACTTCCCTTATCAGGTTGTCATGCCTTCTTCTATATGCAATTAAGTCAGAGATTGTTCCAATCTTAAGATCATGTAATTGCGCAAATTTCTTTAAATCTTTGAGTCTTGCCATGCTACCATCATCATTCATAATTTCGCAGATAACTCCGGAAGGATTTAATCCGGCAAGCCTAGATATATCTACCGCAGCTTCGGTATGACCTGCTCTTATAAGCACACCACCGTCTTTCGCTCGCAAAGGGAAAACATGCCCTGGTGTTGCTATATCTTCTGTTCTTACTTGAGGATTGATCGCAACTGAAATAGTTTTTGCTCGATCATGAGCTGATATTCCTGTTGTAACACCTTCCCTGGCTTCGATAGATACCGTGAAAGCAGTCTCGTGCCGAGAGGAGTTAGTGGCAGCCATCAAAGGCAATTTCAACTTGTCTATTTGTTCGGATGGTAATGCTAGGCAAATCAACCCTCTACCATGTGTAGCCATAAAATTTACAGCATTAGGCGTTGCCATTTGTCCTGGTATTACTAGATCTCCTTCATTTTCTCTTTCTTCATGATCAACTAAAATGAACATTTTACCGTTCCTGGCATCCTCAATTATTGATTGTATCGAAGAGATTTCGACCGGTTTTCTCATGATTTTTATTTCCCTGAAGCCAGTATTCGATCTACGTATCTGGCTAGAATATCTATTT
>OZSS01000047.1_pt1 | contig 46955 bp, 46 predicted proteins | sample 1779911 | NCBI WGS metagenome assembly OZSS01 (sample SAMEA2603589, study PRJEB24840) | metagenome | biome: Water; feature: Photic zone; material: Seawater sample | place: Mediterranean Sea | collected 2013-11-12 | depth 10 m
CTTATACCAAGTGGTGGAGTAAACAGATCTCTATTTCCTGTTATTACCATACGAGGCCAGAAATAATCATTCCAGTGCGCAACAACTGAGAATATTGCAAAAGCAAGTAACGCTGGTATTGCAGTTGGAAGCATTACTTTCCATACGATTGCGTACTCTCCCATGCCATCCATCCTGGCGGCATCAATTAATTCATCGGGCACAGTCATAAAGAATTGCCGCATTAAAAAGATTCCAAACACCGATATGGTCCAGGGAAGTATTAAGGCGGAATAGGTGTCAACCAGTCCTGCCTGGGCCAACATAACATATAATGGAAGTGCAATTCCGTGAACTGGAATGAGCAAGCAAAATAAAACCATCGAAAAAACAAATTCTCGTCCGTAAAATCGTAACTTGGCGAGTGCATATGCGCACGGTAAGGCGACTAGAACCTGAATAATGAAGATTGATAAAGTAACAATGACACCATTCATTAAGTATCTAGGAATAGGAGCTTTTTCAAAAGCAAACCAATAGTTGTATTGATATGGCTTCATTGTACATGTTTCTTCTGAATAACCAGTTTTAACACATACAGGAAAAGTTTGAGTTTCTTGCGCACCAATAAGCCCACCAGAAATTGATTGGATTTCTTGCTGAGATTTTAATGACATTGAAACCATCATATAAAAAGGAAGCATCACTACGATAGCACCAATAATTAAGATTGCATGCTTCCAACCTTCCCCAATATATTGTTTAGCTTCCATTAATAATGAACCCTCTTCTCAATGACATATCTTTGGAAAAACGTTAACACAAGAATAAATCCAATAAAGACAACAGTGATTGCTGCACCGATACTTGTTAAGTTTTGTTGAATAGCTTTTTCAAAAATTGCATACATCATGACATACGTTGTTTTTGATGGACCACCTTTAGTCAGTATTTCGATTGTATCAAATACCTGAAATGTTCTAATGGTAGTAATAGTGACAACAAACAACGTTGTTGGACCAAGCATTGGCCATGTAACAAGTTTAAATTGCTCCCATGTAGATTTAGCCCCATCCATTTCTGCAGCTTGGTATAACTCCCTTGGTATACTTGTTAAGCCAGCTAAATATAAAACCATATTAAAACCAAAAGCCTGCCAAATTCCTATGAAACATACTGTCCAAATCGCAGTATTTTTTTGTTTTAACCAATATGGAAAATCCATGTTGTTTGCACATGCTACAGCATACCAGCTTTCTTGTGAGTCTACCCATGGCAACCAATGAAAACCAAGAATGAATTCCCTAACTCCTCCACATCCATTCGCTAAAAAACTATTTACAATTCCTAATGTTGGATGAAGAGTAAATTCCCATGCAATTGCCATTGCAAGAAGAGTTGCCATAACTGGAAGAAAAAAAATTGTTTTATATATATCAGCGCCAAACCTTAGTGAATTTAAGAGCATAGCAGCACATAATCCAAGTACAACAGAAATTGGAACGACAACAATAACATACGTCGCTGTGGCCCAAATCATTTTGACATATGTTTTTCGATTGAACATCTTGTCATAATTTTCTAGTCCAACCCACTCGAATGTTTTGTTTCCTAAATTGTAGTCAGTAAAAGAAATTCCTCCTGCAAGAAAAAGAGGAAAGATTAAAATAATTATCATCAGTATGATTGCTGGTGCAATAAACCATATGTGAGCTTTTGAATTATGCATTAGTAAATTGAACTCTCATTCCTGCTTGATTAAATAGTAATGCTTTATCTGAAACTCTTTTAATATTCACACTAGAACCGTTTGAAATTTGGTGTGTAAATTGTGGTAAGCCCCTTACAATTATTTTATTTGAACCGTCTTCAATATTTATATGAAAGAAAATATCTGAACCTAAATTTTCTCTATATGCAACTGTTCCACTAAATGTATTTTCATTACTTTCATTTGTAATTTCTAAATGTTCTGGTCGAATACCAATATGTAAATCTGTATTACTTTCAGAACTTTTTCTTTTTAAATTAACGTTGAGAAAACTTACTGTCCCACTTGAGTCCGAAGTTCCTTTAAATATATTTATTTTTGGACTTCCAACAAACTGAGCCACACTTAATGAGGAAGGATTGTCATATACTTCTTGAGGTGTATCTAGTTGTAATAAATTTCCATCAATCATAACAGCCATTCTAGAAGACATAGTTAAAGCTTCTGCTTGATCATGTGTTACGTAAACAAAAGTAGTTTTAAGTGAATTATGAAGTTCAGATAGTTCAGATCGCATGTGAACTCTCAGAGCCGCATCTAAATTTGAAAGAGGTTCATCCATTAAAAAGGCAACAGGCTCTCTAACCATAGCACGACCAAGAGCAACTCTTTGTCTTTGACCACCTGACAATTGTCCTGGTTTTCTATCTAATAGTTCTGAAATTTTTAGAGTATCAGAAGTTTTATTTACTAATTGATTTATAGATTCTGTTTTCTCTTTTTTGCTTGGAGAAAAATTACCAATCAAGGGTAGTCTTTCAAATGCATTATAATCTCTTAGTCTTAATGGAGTTTCTAAATTTCTTCTGACTGTAAGATGAGGATAAAGAGCATATGACTGGAATACCATTGCCAAATCTCTTTCACTGGCTCTAACTCTATTTACATTTTTATTATCTATTAATACATCACCTGAAGTTTGTTGTTCCAATCCTGCAATTATTCTAAGTAACGTAGATTTACCACAACCAGATGGACCAACTAATGTTAAGAATTCTCCATCGTTTATATCAACATTCAAATTATTTAGTACTTGTGTAGACCCAAATGACTTTGAAATATTTTTAAGTGATATTGTCCCCACTCATTCCCCCTGTATCTTAACTTTAATCTACAAAATTTTATTAAATTTGAGAATATTTTAAATCTATTTATTTCAGTTTTATTTCAATTTTATTAACAAATATTCAAATTATGATTGAGTTTAATTAGCAGATAACTATAAATTCGTATTTTTAATAATATATATTAGTTGAAATAGTGTCCGATAATTTAGAAATTAATAAAAGAGAATATCCAAGCTCTTTCTCAAAAACTGCAATTGTTATATGCCTTGATGGTAGTCAAAAAGAGTATCTCGAAGAAGCATCAAAATCAAATCTTACACCAAATCTTGATAAATTAATTTCAAGTGGTGAAAACCTACTAGTTCACAGCGCTATTCCAAGTTTTACAAATCCTAATAATATTTCCATTGTAACTGGGCAACCAAGTTCTGTACACGGTATATGCGGAAACTTCTTTTATACACCTGAGACTGGTGAAGAAGTAATGATGAATGACCCAAAATATATGCGAGCACCAACTATTTTTGAAAAATTTTACAATTCTGGTTCTAAAATTGCTCTTGTTACTGCAAAAGACAAGTTGAGAACACTTTTAGGAAACGGATTAAGTTTTGATGATGAGAGAGCTATTTGTTTTTCTGCTGAAAAATCTGATCAAGCAACAAAAGATCTCAATGGTATAGATAATGTAAACGATTGGTTGGGGATGCCAGTGCCAGAAGTATATTCTGAAGGACTTTCCGAATTTGTAATGGCTGCAGGTGTAAAGCTTCTTGAAGAGTTCAAACCAAATATCATGTATTTATCGACTACGGATTATATTCAACACAAATATGCACCGGGAAATGAAACAGCAAATAAATTTTATGCAATGTTTGATAAATATATTGGTCTTTTAAATCAGGAGAATGTTTCTATAATCATCACAGCAGATCACGGTATGAAACCAAAATCAAAAGAAGATGGTTCACCTAATGCAATATTTTTACAAGATTATTTAGATAAAAAATTTGAACCAAACATAGCTAAAGTTATTCTACCAATTACAGATCCATATGTCGTTCATCATGGTTCACTTGGTTCTTTTGCAACAATTTATTTAGAAGACAAGAGCAAGGTAGCTTCAGTTGTAAACGCTATTAAAGAAATAAAAGATATAGAAGTTGTTTTAACGAAAGATGAAGGATGCTCTACTTATAATTTACCTCTAGATAGAATGGGTGATATTATATGTATGTCTTCAGAATTTATGACTATTGGTTCATCGGAAGATAAACACAATCTTTCTGGATTAAATGAACCTTTACGTTCTCATGGAGGACTCCATGAAAGAGAAGTTCCATTCATATCAAATTTAAAATTACAAAACTTAGATACTAGCAAACAATTATATAACTATGATGCATTTTATTATGCAATAAATGGAGCTCTATGATGCACAAAAAAATGATTAATGAAGCAATGCGTATTGCTGGAGAAAAAGTTACTTCAGATAAAACAATAAATGTTGAGTACCCTTTTACAGGTGAAGTAATCGGAACGGTTCCAGCCGGTACTGCAGAGCATGCAAGAAAGGCTTTAGATATTGCTGCAAATTACCAACCTAAACTTACAAGATACGAGAGACAAAAAATTCTTCAAACTGCTGCAGAAGTACTTGTTAAAAGAAAAGAAGAAATTTCTGATATTATTACTTTAGAACTTGGTATTTCAAAACAAGATTCTCTATACGAAGTAGGAAGAGCTTTTGATGTCTTTTCTTTAACGGCTCAACTTTGTATTCTTGATGATGGAGAAATATTTTCTTGTGATTTAACTCCGCATGGAAAAGCGAGAAAAATATTTACCATAAGAGAACCTTTAACGGCAATTTCAGCAATCACTCCATTTAATCACCCTTTGAATATGGTAGCGCATAAAATTGCTCCTTCAATTGCAACTAATAATTGTACAGTATGTAAGCAGACAGAATTAACACCTTTAACAGCAATGGTACTCGCTGATGTTTTATATGAAGCAGGTCTGCCACCCGAAATGTTTTCAGTTGTAACTGGATGGCCTCAAGATATCGGATCAGAAATGATCAAGAATCCAAATATTGATCTCATTACTTTTACAGGCAGTGTAGGTGTAGGAAAATTAATAGCTGAACAAGCTGGATACAAAAGAACAGTTCTTGAGCTAGGCGGTAATGATCCATTAATTGTTTTAAATGACTTAGAAGGTGATGATCTTAAAAAAGCTGTTGAGCTAGCTGTTACGGGAGCAACGAAAAACTCTGGTCAACGTTGTACAGCTGTTAAAAGAATACTGGTTCAAGAATCTATTGCAGATCAATTTGTTGAAATGGCTCTTGAGCGTGCTAAGAAAATTAAATTTGGTGATCCTATGAATATGGAAACAGACTTAGGTACAGTTGTTAATGCTCAAGCTGCAGAACTTTTCGATAAAAGAGTTTCTATGGCTGAAGAAGACGGCGCAAAAATTTTATATCACCCTGGAAGAAAGGGTGCTTTGTTACCTCCAATAGTTGTAGATCATGTTGATCCTAAAAGTGAATTAGTTTTAGAAGAAACATTTGGTCCAGTTATCCCAATCATTCGTGTGCCTAATGACGATGAAGCTGTAATGAAAATATCTAATTCAACCGCATTTGGATTATCATCTGGTGTATGTACAAATAACTTCATGCGAGCAAAAAAATATATTCAAGGTTTAAATGTTGGCACTGTAAATATTTGGGAGGTTCCAGGTTATAGAATTGAAATGTCTCCTTTTGGAGGAATTAAAGATTCAGGTCTTGGTTACAAAGAGGGTGTTATTGAAGCAATGAAAAGTTTTACTAATGTAAAAACTTTCTCACTACCTTGGTAAATAAATCATTTTTTCTTTAATTTTTTTAATGCTATTGAAAAATAAGCTTATTTTTAAGTAATATTTTCGTAATAAAATTGTAACATTTTGAGGCTACGTTATAGATTAATCATTATATTGAATCGGAGGGATTAAATGAAAAAATTAATTACAGGATTTGCAGCCGTATTATCTTTTGGTTTTTATGGTTCTGTTAATTCAGCTAAGTCTATTGAAATAGAAGTAGCTTATCCTTATTCAGGATTATTCGATGTAACTTTCCAAGCTATTATGCCAGAGTTTGAAAAAGCACATCCAGATATTCAAGTTAAATTTAGAGCAACTTATGAAAACTATGAGGATGCAACTGCAACAATCTTCAGAGAGTCTACTTCAGGTAATTTACCAGATGTAACAATGCAAGGTCTTAACAGACAAGCACCTCTAGTTGACAAAGGTATTGCTAAGTCTTTAGAGCCATTTATTGCAAAAGAAGCTGCTTTTGAAAAAGATGGTTACCATTCTGCTATGTTAAGTCTTTCAACATTTGGTGGTGAAGTTTATGGATTACCATTTTCTGTATCAACGCCAGTTGGATATTATAACATGGATTTATTAGCTGAAGCAGGTGTGAATAATATTCCAACTAACTGGGACGAAGTTATTGCAGCATGTAATAAATTGGAAGCAGCAGGTAAAGGAACTCTATACTTTGGTTGGAACATTACAGGTAACTGGTTCCACCAAGCATTAATGCACACTCAGAACGTTCCAATGGTTAAGGATGGAGCTGTAAATATGGGTGGTGATGCAGGACTTGCAACGTTAGAGCAAATGAAAGCAATCATGAGCGGATGTAATATGCCAAACTATTCAATTGCTGATGGTCAAGCTGCGTTTAACGCAGGTACTATTGGTATGATGTTCTGGTCTACTTCAAGCTTGGGTTCAGTTAATGCTGCAAAGGCAGACTTTGTTTTAAAAACTGCACCATTCCCTGGAATGCCTGGAGTTAACAATGGAACACCAGCAAGATTACCAGCAGGTGGAAACGCTGCAATGTTAGTGTCTACATCTGATGATCCAGCAAGAGTTGATGCTGCATGGACTTTCTTAAAGTTCATTACATCAGGTATCGGTGCTGCATTAGTTGCTGAAACAACTGGATATGTTCCACCAAACAAAGCAGCGAATGAATTATTAGGTGATTTCTATACTAAAAACCCTAATAAACTTACTGCAGTTGAACAACTTCCACTTCTTGCTGATTGGTTTGCATATCCTGGAGAAAATGGATTAGCTGTTACACAGGTAATCTATGATTACACAGAAGAAATTGCTACAGGCGACGCTGATGATATGGGCGATCTCCAAGAAGAAATGATGGAAGAAATAAACGATCTTATGTAATTTGAGATTATTTATTATTAACTTTTTATTACAGCGGCTTTATAAAAGCCGCTGTTTTATTTTAAATCTAAATGGGAGTAAAAATAGATGCCTCTTACAACAACTACAATAGGTGCTTATCCAAAACCGAAACAAACACCCATTCAAGATTGGTTTTTAGGGACAAAATCAGAAGAAGAGAGAAAAGCGTCAAAAGGATTATTATCAAATTGGTCACCCGGCGCATATGAAAAAGCTTTAGAGTCTGCAGGTGCGGATGCCGAAAAATTATTTTTAGCAGCAATTAAAGAAGTTATAACTGATCAAGTAAATGCGGGTATTGATGTTCCAACAGATGGAGAAGTCAGACGTGAGAGTTACGTATTATATCAATGTCGATTTTTAAATGGAGTAAGTTTTAAAGAAGTTACACATAAGTCAGTAAGACAAGGCGCGTTCGAAGCTGATCTTCCAACTATTGTTGCACCGATTTCAAGTAAAGAAATACGTATGCATCTAGACTGGAAGAGTGCACAACAATTTACAAAAAATCCAGTTAAAATAACCCTACCTGGACCAATGACAATAACAGATTCAATAGCTAACAACTACTATCATGACATGAAAAAACTTGGTTTTGATTTAGCATTAGCTCTCAATAAAGAAATCAAGGCACTTGTAGATGCAGGTTGTCAGTATATTCAAATTGATGAACCAGTATTTGCTAGAAAGCCTGATGAAGCTCATTCATATGGTATGGAAAATTTAGAAAGAATGATGCATGGTATTCCTAAAGAAGTGCAACGCGTTTGCCATATTTGTTGTGGTTATCCCAACTCACTAGATTCAGAAGGGTATAAAAAGGCTGATCTAGATGCTTATGATAGAATTGCATCACTTGTAGATGATTCAACTATTGATGAAGTATCTTTGGAAGATTCACATAGGCATAATGATTTAAATCTTTTAGAAAAATTTACTAAAACAAAAGTAATTTTTGGATTTATTGATATTGCAAAAAGTAGAATGGAGTCTGTTGAAGAAGTAAGAGTTCGTATCAAAGATTCACTTGAACATATTGATGAACACCGTTTAATAGCTGCACCAGATTGTGGTTTAGGTTTCTTTACGCGAGAACAAGCAATTGAGAAAATGACAATTTTAACTAAAGCGGCAAAATCAATTTAAGGTAATGTGGAATTATTTTAACCCTGTTGAAATTATCTTTGGAGAAAATAGATTTAAAGAAGTACATGATGCTCTTAAAAATAAGAACTACATCATAATCACTCATCCAGAAGAAATTTTTAAAAAATATAGCGATGAATTAAAATCTTCTTCAAATCCACCTTTATCCATTATGACGGATGTGCAGCCTAATCCAGATTATAAGGATATTTTAGAGCTACAAAAAAAATTTTCTTCAATCAATGAATCGGTAGATTATATTTTAGCTATAGGTGGTGGCTCTGTTACAGACACAGCTAAAGCAATTGCAGCATTTAAAGATAAAGAAGAATATCTAACTGATTTCGTTCGCAATAAGAAAAGTCCAAGAGTCGAAAATCCAATCAAGATTATTGCAATACCTACAACTTCAGGAACATCAAGTGAGCTTACGTGTTGGGCCACAATTTGGGATAAAGAAAAAAACAATAAATTATCTTTGGCGCATAAATCTCTTTATGCAGAAAAAGCAATTATCGATCCATCTATTATGGTTGATAAGCCTTTAGGTTTGACCATTTCAACAGGTTTAGATGCACTATCCCATTCAATGGAAAGTATTTGGAATATTAATGCAAACCCAGTTTCTGCTTCTCATGCAATACAAGCATCAAAATTAGTATTAGAAAATTTACCACCTCTCACTAAAGATTTAAGAAATGTTGTATTACGCTCAAACATTGCATTGGCGTGTGTTCATGCTGGCTTAGCGTTTTCCAATACGAAAACTGCTATTGCGCACAATCTATCATACCCTGTGACACTCAATTACGGTATTCAGCATGGTATTGCTTGTTCATTTACTTTACCCATGATTACTAAAAGTATGATTGGAATTGATAGTGTCGCTGAGGAGAGAATAAAATTAATTTTTAACGATAATCTAGAAAATGCTTCAAATCATCTGAGTGAATTTATGCGTTCTTTAGAGGTTCCTCTTAACTTAAATGAAATAAAAGTTCCTGTTCAAGAATGGAATAATATAGTAGATGATGCGTTTTTAGGGGAACGAGGTAAAAACTTTATTGGCAATAAAGAAGCCTTTATCTCTTCTGCTAAATCAATGGGACTTTATTAGTAATGAAAAAAAATTTCAGGTTTTATGATAACAGACAAAAATATTTATTATTTGTCACAACAACAAATGAAAAAAATCAAATTGCCGATGCGATACGTCCTCACGTAAATAAAATTAAACCTCAAAAACCTGGCCTAAAAATATTTGATGCTGGTATGGGCGATGGTTCCTTACTTATGAATGTTATGCGTCAGTGTCACGAGGCTAGGCCTAACGTACCTCTATTAGTTTGCACAAAAGAAATAAGCATAGAAGATGTAAGATTAGGTTTAGAAAAGTTACCCGATAGGTTTGTTGAACACAAGAATACTGTTTTTGTCATTTCAAATCTACACTACGCGGAAGCCGCAAACCTAAAATCAAAAAATGAAGTTAAACAGAAAAAAATTAATTGGAATATTATTAAATTAAAAGGTGACACCTCTCTTGAATTTGCCCAACAGTTAAGAAAACAAAATGAATTTTTAGAAAAAAAATGGAATATAGAAATTAATAAAAAGTCAGGTAACCATACTTATAAAGAACCTTCAGTCATGGTTATCTACCGCGAAGATCAAGAATTTAATGTTAATGAATTAATACCTACCAAAAAAAAATCGGATAATAAATTTGATCTTATTATTGCTTCACAACCTTATCGTTCAAGAATTTCAGCAGAAAAGAAATCAAAGTATGTCATCGAACCAATGATTCGAGCGTTAAAATCAAAAGGGAAATTACTAACTATTCATGCTTCAGGAAAAGATCCTGCTAATGAAATAATTCGTAAAATTTGGCCAAAAGAGGACCCATTTCCTTCTCTTGGAAATAGTATCATTTCCTATCTTAAGAAGAACTTAGATAAAGATTTATTAAGTAGTTTATCTTTTGGAGAAAAAAGAATTATTAAATGTAAATTGAGAGCTCTACCAACAGAAATCACTGGAGGTATAGCGACATCATTAGTTTTTTCTGCTTGGAATGCCTCCATATATGTCAATCAAATGGATGATGATAAAGTAATGAAGGTAGAAAAAACAAAAAATTACGAAAAAGTAGTTCAAAATATTGTTTCTAAAAATAAAGGTCTTTATTTTAACAATGAAATTTTTGTAATTGAAAGAAAATAGATTTACTCATTTTTTAACCATTTTATATCTGTTTTTAAAAAATCTTCAGTATGAATTACTATTCCATTTTTATTTAAAATTGCTACATTATAATTTGGATCAGTATTAGCTAAACCAAGCCTATATTCAGATGAAAAATTTGGTATTAGAGGTGACCATGTGCTCCTTGGCGAGGAAAAACTTATACCAAGATATGATCCGGAACTTGTAATATGCTGATGACCAAAAAAAATATGTTTAATATTTTTTTTACTAATCAATATTTCTTTAAATTCTTTTTTATGTTTTAATCCAATACCATCGCTTTCATCTCTAACCAGTGCCAATGGATTATGGTGCATAAATATATAAATTTCTTTATTATCATCTGTATTATTTAAAAGATCAATCAACCATTCTTGTCTTTTTAACGGATAATGACCAATGTGTGTTCCGTGCTCTAGAGTATCTATAAAAATAAATCTATTATTCTTATAGTCATCGTAGTATTGGATAAATCCATTACTATCAGTTGGCACATGATTTAAAGTTTTTATAAAATTTTCACGATTGTCATGATTACCAGGTATTAGTTTTGGTTCAAGATTTAGGGGTAGATTAAATTCTTTTATTATTTTTTTAAACAGATTGTAAGAATCTTCATCTCCAATGTCTGTTATATCACCAGTTATAGCAAACATATCTGCATCACGGTGATTTAAAACAATGTGTTCTAAAGCATATTTGAATCTTTCTACAGAGTTTATGCCAAATAATTCATTTGTATGAATATGAGGGTCAGAGAGGTGAATAATTTTCATCATAAATATTTACTAAATAAACATACAAAAAAAAATAATAAAAAAGAATCAAAAAATTAAAAATTAATTTAATTAAAATTTAACAAAATATTAATATTTTTTTCTTATATAAATAGGCTTATTGACTAAAATAGGAGATTTATAAATGACAATAATAAAAATACTTATTATTTCTTTAACCATGGTAATAACATCATTAAGCGTAAGGGCTATTGACTTAGAATTTTATTTTCCAGTCGCTGTAGGTGGTGGAGCTGCTCAGGCGATAGAGAAATTTGCAGAAGATTACACAAAATTAAATCCAGATGTAAATGTGAAAGCTGTTTTCACAGGAAGTTATACAGATACAGATACTAAATTTCTAACAGCATGTAAATCTGGAACAGCTCCTGCAACTTCAGTTATGATTGCTGTTACAATTTTTAAATATATAGACGAAGAATGTGTAATGGCTTGGGACGATATATTAACTCAAGATGAAATTGATAATTGGATAGGTGGTTTTTATCCTGCTTTTATGGCCAATGGTCAAGTTGATGGTAAAACTTATGGGATTCCATTTCAAAGATCAACACCAGTACTCTATTACAATAAGGATGCTTTTAGAGCTGCGGGATTAGATCCTGAAAATCCACCTAAGACTTGGGATGAACAGCTAGAAGTTGCAAAAAAATTAACAATCAAAGATTCTGATGGAAATGTAAGTCAATACGGAATAAGAATTCCATCTGCTGGTTTTCCATACTGGTTATTTAGTGCAATTGTTTATGGCAATGGTGGAAAAATTATGAACGATAATGGCACTGAAACATATATTAATTCACCAGAAGCCATTGAAGCATTAGAAAAACTTGTAGCTCTTAGTACTACTGAAGGAGTAATGAGACCAGGTATACTTGAATGGGGATCTACTCCACAGGCTTTTTTTGAGGGCCAAACTGCAATGATGTGGACTACTACAGGAAATCTGACAAATGTCAGAAAAAATGCTCCGTTTGATTGGGGTGTAGCTTTCATTCCTGGTATTAAACAATTTGGAGCGCCAGTCGGAGGAGGAAATTTTTATCTATCAATTGACACTACAGAAGAGGAACAGCAAGCAACAAAAGACTTTGTAAAATGGATAACAGAACCTAAACAGTCTGTTGCCTGGACAAAAGCCACTGGTTATGTTGCACCTAGAGCTGAAACTTGGGAGTCTGATGAAATGAAAGAATTTTTAAAAGAATTTCCATATCCAGCTGTTGCAAGAGATCAGTTGGAGTATGCAGGTCCAGAATTTTCGACCTACGAGCAACCTAAAACTGTTTCAATTTTCAATAGAGCGTTAGAAGCAGCAGTTGCTGGGGAAAAAGATCCTAAAACTGCTCTTTTAGAGGCGCATGCCGAAATTGATAAAATACTAAAAGATTATAGATAAAGAAAAAATATTAAACGGCACTAGTTAATAATAGTGCCGTTTTTTTATGATAACTAAAATTAAAAAACATATACCAGTAATTTTACTTTTATCGCCTGGATTCATATTATTATTAACTTTTGTTCACATACCTGTTGTTAAAACAATTTATATGAGTTTTTTTTCTACTCCTAAAGGGAGAAAACCAAGTAAGTTTAAAGGTATTGAAAATTATGAACATATGTTTTCAGATCCCATTTTTTGGAAGGTTATGTCTAACAATATTGTTTATGCAATTTCTACAATCCCATCTTCAATAATTATCGCAATAATTATGGCGCAATGGGTAAACAGTAAGTTACCCGGTAGACCATTGCTTCGTTTTGCTTATTTTTTACCTGTAGTTTTACCCTTAATAGCTGTTGGTAATATATGGCTCTTTTTTTTTCTTCCTGGTTTTGGATTAATTGACCAAGTTGGTTCTTTATTTGGTTTTCAAAATACAAATATTTTAGGAAACCCTGATCAAGTTTTATGGGGTATTATTGTTGTAAGTATTTGGAAAGAGTCTGGTTTTTACATGATTTTTTTTCTAGCTGCTCTTCAAGGAATACCTAGGGAAATGAAAGAGGCAGCAATTATTGAAGGGGCTAATAGTTGGCAAATGTTTTACAAAATTACATTACCAATGATAACACCAACCTTATTATTTGTTTCAGTCAATGCAGTAATTACCGCCTTTACACGAATAGAACATTTATTCACTATGACTGGCGGAGGTCCAAATTACAACAGTGCTTTATTACTCTATTATATTTATGAGAATGGTTTTGAATTTTGGGATACAGCATACGCAATAACATTATCGGTTTTACTAATTATATTATTGTCAATAATAGGGATTGGTCAAATTTTTTTATTGGATAGAAAGGTCCATTACCAATAAAAATGTATTCATTCTATAAAAATATTAATATTATTGGTGCTTGGTTACTTGGATTATTATGGTTACTCCCGCTCTTATATGCAATCTGGTCTTCGATACACCCCATAGAATATCAAGTTAAATTTGATTTGTTTGCCCCTCTGACCTTATACAATTTTGAAAATGCTTGGTCGCAAGCTCCTTTTTCAAGATATATGCTCAACACATTTATATACGTTACAATGACCACTTCATGCCAGTTTATCTTATGTTCTCTGACTGCATTTGCTTTTGCAAGATATGAGTTTCCTTTTAAGAACATACTTTTTGGATTAGTTTTAATTCAACTAATGATTAATCCAGAAATCATTCTTATTGAAAATTATAAAACAATTAAATTCTTAAATTTGATAGATACCATTCCTGCAATTAGCCTTCCCTACATTGCATCTGCTTTCGGAATTTTTGTTTTGAGACAAGCTTTCAAAACTGTTCCAAAAGAGCTAGATGATTCTGCAAGGATTGATGGTGCTGGAACATTACGAATTTTATGGCATGTGTACATACCCTTATCTATACCTACTTTTTTAGCTTATGGACTTGTATCAGTATCTTATCATTGGAATAATTATTTGTGGCCTTTAATAATAACTAACTCAGAGGAAACTAGAATTTTAAATGTTGGTTTAGCTATCTTTTCTATGGAGGAATCAGGTATCGAGTGGGCTACTATAAGCGCAGGAACATTGATGGTAACCGCACCACTAATAATTGCATTTATTATTTTTCAAAGACAGTTTGTAGAGAGTTTTGCAACTTCGGGTATAAAATAATCTATTACTAATTAAATTCTAGTTTTAAAGAAGATATATTTGTTAAACTCTTCTTTTAAATCAATACTAACTCTTGCATGTACCTTACCTTGTTTTCCTTGAAACGATTGTTTTTCTGTAACTGGAAACACCCCTTCATGCCAAATGTTTGGATGAATATACAAACCTTTTGATCCGTCACAATAAAATGCTTTGAAATGTTCTGGTTCTATGTCGTCTGTTGGCAAGGCTAAAGGACAAATAAATGGTTTATTTTCTTCAGGAAAGAAAAGCTGACCTCCATCAGGATGATAATTTGCATGCCATAAAAAAATTTTTGTTGGATCTGAATATTTATCTTTTTGTAATTCTTGATCAGGATTATTGGCATAACCCAGTATATATTTTCCATCTACTTCATAATCGCTCTTATGTTCAACAGCATTATTTTGTCCATAAAGCACGTCACCTTGCCACCATGTATCAAAAGAACCTTCGGTAGTTCCACCTTCATTTCCTGTTCCCTCTTCTATGTCGCGCCATCCTTGTTTTGGCCAAGTTACAATTTCAATATCACTATTTTCAAAACTATCGATTAAATACCCATACCCTTTAAGATTTTCATTTGTTGCTTTAACTAATGGTATTTCAATTTCTTTAGTCATAGTTTTGTTAGTTTAATGTGAATCCCAATTCAGTAACAACTTCTTTTACTGCCTTTATAGTATCCATCATGTCTTGTTCGTCTAAATTACCAATACACCCAATTCTAAAAGTTTCTGCCACTGTTAGTTTTCCTGGATAAATTAAAAAATTTTTTTCACTAAGAGCATTATAAAATTTCTCAAAGTTAAATTTAGGATCATTAGGTTGTTTAAACGTAATAATAATTGGTGCCTGCAAATTATCAGGTAGTAGTTGCTCAAATCCCAACTCTTTCATTCCCTTACATATAATTTCACAATTTTTTTTATATCTTTTACCTCTTCCCTCTACACCACCTTGTTCCTTATGTTCCTCAATCGCTTGATTGAATGCAGCCAACACATGTGTTGGAGGTGTAAATCGCCATTGTTTATTTTTTTCCATTGCTTGCCATTGATCATACAAGTCTAGACTTAGTGAGTGACTATTACCTTTTGCATTTTGAATAACTTCATTTTTAACAAGAATGAAACCAACACCTGGTACACCTTCTAAGCATTTGTTTGATGAAGCGGCTACAGCATCAAAAGTAATTGTTTTAGAACTTAAGGGTAATGCACCAAAGGCACTCATTGCATCGATGAACAGCGATAAATTTTTCATTTCAACTAATTTTGCAATCTCTTCAATAGGATTTAAAATACCCGATGTTGTCTCACAATATACAGCAAAGACGTGTGTTAAATCGTTGCTATCAATTAACTCTTCAATTTTATTGATGTCATGTACTTCATGTTCAGCAATTTCATATTCAATAAAATCTCTCCCTAAATAAGTGCACATTTTTTTCATTCTTTGTCCGTAAGCACCATTGATCAGAATTAGAATTTTAGAATCTTTTTGAGTAAGAGAGCTCACCATTGACTCTACAGCAAAAGTTCCACTTCCCTGCATTGGAACACATTGATATTTATCTTCACCGTCTATTAATTTAACAAGGGAATCTCTAATTGATGCATTGAGATCAATAAATTTTGTATCTCTTGAACCCCAATCATGAAGCATAGCCTTTTTTGTTGACATTGATGTCGTGAGAGGGCCGGGGGTTAATAATTTTTTATCCATTAAATATTTACTTAATAAATATTATTATAAATTTGATCAATCTTATTAAAGTTGGAATTGAATTTATTTTCTAATAAGTTAATTATGAATGAGGATGGAAGAAAATATTGTAGATTATCTCTTAGATCTTTTGAAAACAAAAGGTGCTGATATTCAATACGGTAATGAGGATGTGACACAACTTGAGCATGCCCTTCAATGTGCTGAATTGGCTGAACAACATAAATTACCAGGACCAACAATTGCTGCAGCATTACTGCATGATGTTGGCCATCTTATCTATGAGGACGGCGATCCCATTCATGAAGGGAAAGATGGTCATCATGAAAATTTAGGTGCTGATTTTTTAAAAAAATATTTTGGTGAGGATGTTATTTTACCAATTAGAGCACATGTCGACTCAAAAAGATATTTATCAAGTGTTGAAGAAGGTTATTATGATAGTTTATCAGAGGCATCAAAGCTTTCGTTAAAAGTTCAAGGTGGTCCTTTTACAAAAGAAGAAGCAGATGATTTTATTAGTAAACCTTTTATGGATAAAGCAGTAGAGCTTCGAAGATTTGATGATTTAGCAAAAATTTTAGATAAAAAAACTCCTGATGTTGAACATTTTCGTCCCTATTTAGAAGATGCGAGAAAATCTTTTTTAGCTAAACAAGCATAAATGCAATTTAGCAACTATGATTTTATAGATTCAAAGTCATTTGCAGGCAAAATTACATTAACTTCTTTCCCAGGTCTAAATCCGAATGGTTTGTTTGAAGAAAAAATTTTAAAAAAAGAATTAGAATTATTTAAAGATAATAATTGTAGCTCCATTACTTCTTTTGTTGAAGATAGCGAATTTGAAAAATTGTGTAATAAAACTCTATTTGTCAAAAGTATTTATGAACATAAATTACATTGGTACCATTTACCCATCTATGACATGGGAGCACCAGATAAAGACTTTAAATATAAATGGGAGACAACAAAAGTTTTGCTAAAAAACGAATTAATAGATGGCAAAAATATAGTTTTACATTGCCGCGGGGGAAAAGGAAGAGCTGGCACTGTAGCTGCTATTTTACTTATTGAATTTAATTATGAAAAACAAGAAGCTATTGATTTAGTGCGATCAAGAAGAAAAGGGGCTATTGAATCTAAAATTCAGGAAGATTTTATTTTTTCCTACAGAGCATTAAATTAAAGTGTAATATTTATAATTTATAGAAGTAAGGAGAAAATATGACAGATCTGTCAATTAATAGAATTAAGTGGTTCAGTACTGCGTTAATATTATCAGGAATATTATTAACCAACTTAAATGCCTATCCGATTAATATAATTATTCACGGTACAGGGGCTGTTGGTTGGTCAATTGTTGGTTATATGACAAAAGATAGAGCTCTGCTTACAAACTTTGGTTTGCAACTCCCACTATTTATTTTTGGATATATTTATTTGCTAGCATGAAAAATACAAATATTCTATTTATGTGTGTTGCTAATTCAGCAAGAAGTCAAATGGCTGAAGGAATTGCAAAAAAATTATATCCAAATTGCACTATTCAAAGCGCAGGATCAGTGCCCAAAGAAGTCAACCCCAATGCAATTTTGGTTATGAGTGAAATAGATATTGATATATCAAAACATCGCTCAAAAGATTTTGAAAGTTTAGACAATAAGTTCAAAGATGAGTTAAATATCGTTTTTACGCTTTGTAAGGAAGAAGTGTGTCCAGTTTTAAATTCTAAAGCTCAGATACTTTCAATTCCATTTGATGATCCTGCATCAGATCGTTTTAGCTCAAACCAATTAGATAAGTTTAGAGAAGTAAGAGATTCAATTTTTAATAAATTAAAAGAACTAAAAAATTTATTTGAAAACTAATGAAGTTAAAAATTAATTAAATTTATAAAAATTTAATATTCTATTAACGTATCTGTAAACAATAAAATTTAAACGCTTTTTACCACTCACAGTATTATTTCCTCCTGCTAATTACCAATAATTGTGAGTGGGATTAAATTCTAGCTTTTGAAACTTGGTCAAATAAATGATATTTACCCTCTATTACTGATAGTGAAAGTTCATCATTTATTTTAATTGAAGTATTTCCATTTTCTCTGAAACAAATATCATTGCCTCCTCTATCGCTTCCATAAATTAAACTATCTGACCCTAATTTTTCAATGATATCTACCTTAATCTTAAAATTTCCTTCAGAGTTTATAATAAGATTTTCCGGTCTAATTCCAAGTACTGCAGTATTCACATTCTCATTTTTATTTACATTAAATTTATTATCACCAAAATGAAAAATATTATCTGTTAGCCTCCCTTTAATTAAGTTTATTTGGGGTGTTCCAATAAATTCTGCTACAAAGAGTGTTTTTGGATTTTCATAAATCTCAATAGGAGAGCCAACTTGTTCAATTATTCCCTCATTTATTACAGCCAATCTATCACCTAATGTCATCGCTTCGATTTGATCATGGGTTACAAAAACACTAGTAACATTCATTTTTTTTTGAAGTTTTTTAATATCAATTCTTACCTGACCTCTTAATTTTGCGTCTAAATTTGATAACGGCTCATCAAATAAAAATACCTTTGGGTTTCTTACTATGGCTCTTCCCATAGCTACTCTTTGTCTCTGACCACCTGATAACATTGCAGGTTTTCTTAAGAGATACTGATTAATTTTTAAAAGCTTTGAAACTTCAGAGACCTTTCTTTCAATCTCATCTTTTGTTTCTCCTCTATTTTTAAGACCGTATGCTAAATTTTTGTAAACATTCATATGAGGATAAAGTGCATAATTTTGAAAAACCATTGCAACATCTCTTTCTGAAGGATTTATTTTATTAATCAATCTTCCATCTAAAAAAATTTCTCCACGAGTTATGTCTTCAAGACCAGCAATCATTCTCAGCATTGTTGATTTTCCACAACCACTAGGCCCAACAAAAACCATAAACTCACCATTGTTAATTTCTAAAGAAGTATTGTTGACAGCCAGCGTACCGTTTGGATAAATTTTTGTTATTTCTTTAAATTGTAAAAAACTCATTTTATTTCTCCGTTTGAATTAATCCTTTTATGAACCAACGCTGTAAAAAAACAACTACCAAAACAGGAGGTAAAATTGATAAAATAATGTATGCAAATCTTTCAGCAATTCTAGGAAGTGTTATTCCTTCGTAAGATTCAGTGAAAATTATCTTCATTCCCATAACAACAGTCCAATACTTCTCATCCGTAGTCATTATTAAAGGCCACAAATACTGACTGTAGCCGTAAACAAACATAAATATAAACATTGCTGCTATCATTGTTCGTGATAATGGAATTAAAAAATCAACAAAGAATTGCCAACTGTTAGCTCCATCTAATTTAGCTGCTTCTAATAATTCATCTGGAACAGACTTATAAAATTGTCTAAAAAAAAATACAGCAGTAGCAGAGGCTACTAAAGGTAAAATTAACCCAGTATAACTATTTGTAAGACCTAAGTCTGAAACTACTTTATAGCTTGGAAAAATTCTAACCTCCAAAGGAACAAGAAGTGTAATAAAAATTATCCAAAATATTGGTGTTGCAAGCTTAAACCTAAAATAGACAATTGCATATGCTGCCATCATTGAAATGATAACTTTCACACTTGCAATACCTATTGCCATAATAAAACTGTTAATAAACATTTTTGTAGCAGTGATTTCTTCTGAGAAACCGCCTTTTTCATTTAAAACTTCATTGTAATTTTTATTTAAATGATCACCTAAATTCCATTGCATACCCTTAGTTAGAAGAGTAACGTTGTCATGAGTAGAGCTAGCAAAAGTTAGCCATATTGGAATAACCATTAGAAGAACACCTACAAGAAGAACAAGATGCGATAATACTTGAGTAATTTTGATATTCATTAATTATAATGGATCCTTCCCTCAATATATCTAAACTGAAAAATAGTTATCAATAGAACAATTAACATCATAACAATTGATTGTGCTCCTGCACTTCCTAAATCTAAACCCCTAAAACCGTCAATATAGGCTTTATAGACCAAGGTTTTTGTTTCTCCACCTGGAGCTCCAATGGTCGTAGTATCAATAATTCCAAAAGTGTCGAAAAAACCATAAGTAATATTTATTATTATTAAAAAAAAGGTTGTTGGCATCAATAACGGAAATGTAATGGTCCAGAAACGTCTAAAATTACTTTTACAATCAATTAGTGATGCTTCAATAATAGATTTTTGAATTGTCTGAAGTCCAGCTAGAAAAAAAATAAAGTTTGCACTAATCTGTTTCCAAGAAGAAGCTATAAACAAATAAATGTATGCATCATAGACATTATCAGTCCAATCAAAACCCCAAAGAAAATTGAATAAATTGTAAACCATGCCAAATCGTTCACTAAAAAAATATTGTGCTGTTACTCCAACTACTGCTGGTGCTATTGCATAAGGCCAAATTAAAAGGGTTTTATATGCACTTTTACCATGGATTACATTATTTGCTTGTACAGCCAAAAGCAATCCAAGAGAACATGAAATAAATGTAATTACAAAAATATAGATCATTGTAAATTTAAATGCAGTAAGATAGGAGCTATCTGACATAGCAAAAGTAAAATTATCAATCCCAGCAAAATATCTTCCAAATCCAAATGCATCTTGAATTGTAAAAGCATCTGTAAAAGTTTGAACAATTGGCCAATATAAAAAAATAAAAATTATAATTAGTGTTGGAGCCGCAAAGAAATATTGTGAAAACCTTGAATCAAACTGAACTTTTTTCATTTAATATAAAAAGGAGGACTGTGTCCTCCTTTTGTTAAGTATTTATTACAATATGATTATAGAGTTTTTGCAAACTGAGCTAATAGCTTAGCCGCACCTTCATCCATATTTTTCATACCCTGCTCAATTGAAATTTCACCTTTAAGCATTAAGGGTACATTTTCATAAATAACCTCTCTAATTTGAGGCCAGTTACCAGCTCGATAACCACCAGGTATTGTTGATCCAGTTAAACTTAACTGATCTCCAACAGCTTTATGATAAGGAGATGTTCTGTAGAAATTGATAGTTTCAGCTAACTCAATCCCTCCTTTTGTTACCGCAGAATAACCTGTCATATTGTGATAATATAAGTCAATTTCTGGAGAGCCCATAAATTTTATAAACTCCATTAAGCCTTTATATTCTTCTTCAGTATGACCATTAAGTATCCAGTTTGCAGCTCCTCCAATAAAAGTTGGATATTCTTTTCCTCCAGTTATTGAGCTCCAATATGGTATTGGGTTTGTTGTAAAATTAGGTACTACACCTTTCATACCACCAAAAGAAGCAGCAGAACCAAACCAAAATGCAGCTTTACCTTCTGTAAATGGTGCTTGGTTATCACCCCACGCTCTACCTTTATATTCATACCAACCTTTATCGTACCACTCTTTAACTTTTGTCCAGTGGGTAATAAATTCTGGTGAATTAAATAAAGTTTTTGTTGGAACACCATCAAAACCGTTGTTTTGATCTAGCATTAAAAGATTGTGTCTTGAAAAGAAATTTTCTGTCCAAATCCATGGGCTATGACTTTGCAATAATGGAAAGTAACCCGCATCTTTTATTTTTTGTGCAATTTGTTCAAATTCTTCATAAGTTTTAGGAACTTCTACACCAACTTCTTCTAGTATATCCATATTAGCATACATTAAGCAAGTTGAACTGTTAAAAGGAACTCCGATCATTTTTCCATCTGAGTCTGCGTAGAAATTTTTAATCCCAGGAATATAGTCATCTGCATTAATGTCTAAACCATATTTCTCAGCCATTTCTTCAAACCCGATTACAACACCATTTTTTACTTGAGCGACCATTATTGCAGCACCAGCATCATAAACTTGTGAATAGTGAGGTTGATCACCAGCTCTGAAAGCTGCTATAGTTGCTGCCATGTTGTCTTCGTAACTTCCTTTACCAGTTGGAATTACGACATAATCATCTTGTGAGGCATTAAACCTATTTGCTATTTCAATTATTACATCTCCTAAGAAACCACTGTTTCCATACCACCAGTTAATTTCTGTTTTTGCAAAAGCGGGAGAAGTAAAAAATAAAATGGCAATTAAAGTTGCTATTCTATTAAAAAAGTTTTTCATAATTAATCTCCAAAATGAAAAAAATATTTTATGTTTTTTAAATATTTTTAAAAAAAATATTACGATTAGATTAAATAACTTATTAATTTTCGATTAGATATTTTTATAAAATCACTTTTTTAATAGATATGAAACAAAATTGAAAAAAATTTGAAACACTTGATATAAAAAATTTTTATTTTACATCTTATTTCTTATTTTTTAATTAGCCTTTTAACGATTTTTTAACATTTTAATATTAATTAAATAACACTTTATGAAAATTAATAAAGCAGCGCTTACCTTTTCTAACTCTGAAGTTAATCCTATTGGAAAGATTATAATTCAATTAACCGAATTAGGAACGGGTAAAATTAAGTTAGTTAAGTTATATGACCAATATTTAAGAGAAAATTTACCTCCAGAGAATTTTTGGCATGATGCAATTGAAAGATTAGATCTCCGTGTTCAGGCCCATTATCATTCTAAAAATAATATTCCTGAAAATGGCAGGCTTGTAGTAATCGCTAACCATGCATTTGGTATAGCTGACGGGCTTACAATATGCTCTTTAATTAGTAAAATCAGACAAGATTACAAAATTATTACGCATAAAGTTTTACAAGGAGCAGATCTTATTAAGGACAAAATCATTCCTCTTGATTTTTCTAAAAACAAAAATGCTTTAATAAATAATATCGCTGCACGTAAAGAAAGTGAAGAACACTTAAGAAATAATGGGGTACTTATTATTTTTCCATCAGGATCAGTTTCAACGAAACCAAAATTAAAAAAAGGAATCAAAGCAATAGATGGTGATTGGAAACAATTTACTTCTAAAATAATAATGAAAAATCAATCACCTGTTCTCCCCATTTTTTTTGAAGGACAAAATAGTGAACTTTTTCATGTTGCTGATAAAATTGGGCAAGTTTTTCGATATTCTTTAATGATATATGAACTTAAAAGAAGAATGGGAAAAAAAATTGATGTTCATATTGGACAAAGAATACCTTTTGAAACCATAAAAGAAATTGGCAATCTTATTGAGATTACAAAATTTTTAAGAGATAGTACTTATAGATTAGATCCTAGTAATAAAAACTCAATATTAAATTAATACGTCTGTAAAAAAACAATTTTCATTTCAATTTTTATCCCTTTTTTTTATCATGCCTTTAACAATTCTTTAATACTTCATTATTAAAAATGAAGAAGGAGATTTTTATGAAAAATAATTTAATTATTACTTTTCTTATCTGTACTATAGTTTCTCTAACCAATGTTGTTTTAGCACATTCTTATGTGGTTTCTAATTCAAAGGATAGCGGTGATGGATCTATTAGAGCAGCTATAGAAAATGCCAATAAGTCGGCTGGTGCAAATGTAATTTATATAAAGAGTGGAAATAATATTAAAATTTTATCATCTTTAAGTTATACTAGCACAGCACCATTATTTATTTATGGTCAGGGCCAAACAATTCACGCTATGGATGATTTTACAATTCTTGAATCAACAAATGGCGGTGATATGTCTATACACTCACTAAATTTCAGAGGTCCTGGAGGTTTTAATATTGAAAACCGTGCTGATTTAGATGGTGTAGGTGGTAAAGGAATTTTGTTAAATGTTAGAGATAATCAATATGGAATGGTTAAATTAGTTCTTAACGATGTAAAGGTTTCTGATGTTGCTAACCACGGGATTCATGTGTCCGATTGCGATGTTGGTGCAACGTGTGGTGCAGGCGGGGGAGGAGCAGGCGGCGGTTCGCCAGCTTCTATTTCTGTTTCCTTAAATAATGTAGTTGTTGACAATGTTGGTCAAGGAATGTTTGATGCCGACGGTCTGCGTGTAGATGAAAGAGACAATGGAGATCTGATTGCTTCTATTTTAAACTCTTCGTTTACGAGAGTCGGTGCAGATGGAGTAGAGCTTGATGAAGGTCAAGCTGGCTCAGTTATTGCACAGATTGAAAATACATCATTTAATAACAATGGTTATTATTGCCACCCAGATATTTTGGAGGCCTATCTCCCTGAAGAAGACGAAGGTGAATTTGAAGATGGTCAGATGACTGAATCAGCTGTACCACCTGCTATTACTGGATCTCCAGATGATGGCTGTTTTGAAAGAGAAGTAAGTCTTTATGACAGTGGTTTTGTTGAAGAATATGAATTTGGTATTGATGTTGACGATGGATTTGATGTGGATGAAGCAGGTCCTGGAGATATCTACGCTGAAGTAACTCGATCAACAATTATTGGTAACTGGGATGAAGGTCTTGACTTTGATGAGGAACAAGAAGGATCAATTAACATGACAATCATTGATACAATTGCACTAAGCAATACAGATGACGGATATAAACATTCTGAAGAAGGTCCAGGAAATGTAAGTGCTTTTGTTATCAATTCATCATCTGAAGACAATGGTGGAAAAGGTTTTGTTTTCGAAGAAGAAGAAGCAGGCAATGTTATGATCATGGCACAAGATGTTACCACATCAAATAATGATGATAGTGATGGAACTGGAATGGAACTTGTCCAAGAAGATTCAGGTTATGGTATTGTCAGATCTATTTCTTCAAGTATCGCAGACGGATTTGATATAGAAGGCGTTGAGTCGATTAATTAAAAGCTAAATTCTTGAAGCTGGATATATTCCAGCTTCAAATTTTTAAATTAGACTTAGCTCTAGATTTGTGTTTTGCTAAGTCCCTAAATTTTATATTCTTGCGCTGTCAGTGAATCAATTATTAAGCGCTCTATCATTTTTCTTTTTTATTTTGGGTTAATTTTAATCTTTTTAATCAAACGGTAATATTGATTTTTTAATTTTCTTAGGAATTTCCTTTAAATTCACAAATAATAGGATTGAGCCTAATAACACAAAAACCGCTAAATATTAGTTCAAGTAATTGAAATAAAATTTTAACAAATTTTTATTACTTTTTAATATTAAAATGAAAGATCAGCAATCAGTTTCATATTATAGAACTATATGGATATCTGATCTTCATCTTGGAACAGAAAATAGCAAGAGTGAAATGCTTCTTGAATTTTTGAGATCAACAGATTCAAAATATTTATTTTTAGTTGGCGATATTATTGATGCATGGAGAATGAAAAAAAAAATTTATTGGCATCAAACTCATAATGACATTATCCAGAAGATTTTGCGTAAAGCAAGAAAAGGTACAAAAGTTATATTTATCCCAGGCAATCATGACGAACTTGTAAAAAGTTACACAAGTTTTTCACTAGGGAATATATCAATAAAAAATAAGTTTACACACAAACTAGCTGATGGAAGAAATGCCCTTGTTTTACATGGTGATGAATTTGATGCAGTTATAATAAATGCTAAATGGCTGGCAAGTATTGGGTCATCCCTATACGAATTTATATTAAAGTTGAATAACTATCTAAATTTTGTCAGAAGAAAACTAGGTCTATCTTATTGGTCATTATCTCAATTTCTCAAACATCAAACAAAAAGAGCCACGAATTTTATTTCTAACTTTGAGTTTGCCGTATCTGATAGTGCTAAAAGAGCAAATGCCGATGTTGTTGTGTGCGGCCATATTCATAAGCCCGTTATAAAAAAATTAAATGGAGTGTTATATTGCAATGATGGTGATTGGGTTGAGAGTTGTTCTGCGCTAGTGGAAAATAAAGAGGGACAATTATCCCTTATTGACTGGTCAATTGAAAGAGAAAAAATTTTTCAACATAAACATAACAAACTAGCAGAAAGTGTATCAGTGTGAAAAAATTAGCGATCATTACCGATGCTTGGCTTCCTCAAGTTAATGGTGTTGTAAATACATACCTACATATTAATCCATTTTTAAAACAAAAGTATCAAATTGAAGTACTCCACCCAATGATGTTTACTAATTTTAGTTATCCTTGGTATAAGGAAATAAAAATAGCAATTAATACAAAAAAAATAACAGAAAAATTTTTTGGTGATTATGATCCAGATGTTATACATATTGCCACTGAAGGACCAGTTGGAATTGCGGGGAAAAAATTCTGTGAGAATAATAAGTTGAGATATACAACCTCTTTTCATACGAGATTTCCAGAATATATAGAGCAGAGAATAATGATACCAAAAATAATTGGGTACTCTTTTTTAAAAAATTTTCATAAAAATGCATGTAATGTATTGGTCCCAACAGTATCTATGCGAAACGAATTAACTAAATATCAATTTCAAAATCTTAAAATTTGGTCAAGGGGAGTTAATACTGAATTATTTAATCCTTTAAAAAGAAAAAAAGGAATGAAAAAGTATATTGTTTACATTGGTAGAGTTTCATTAGAAAAAAACATCGAAGCGTTTTTAGAAATAAGAACTAAGATGGATAAAATTGTTGTTGGAGATGGTCCAGAAAAGCAACGATTACAAAATAAATATCCATATGTATCTTTCGTTGGGATGAAAAAAGGTCAAGACTTAGCAAATTATTATGCAAATGCTGAAGCGTTGGTATTCCCATCCAAAACAGATACATTTGGAAATGTAATTTTAGAGTCTTTAGCCTCTGGAACACCAGTGGCTGCTTACCCAGTAACAGGTCCTAAAGATATTTTAAAAAACTCATTAATTGACAGTCTTGATAACGATATTGAAAACTCACTTAAAAAAGCCTTAAAGATTGATAGAAATGATTGTAGAAAATTTGCAATGCAATTTACTTGGGATAGATGTGCAAATCAATTTCTATCAAATATTGTAAATGCAAAAAATTAATTTTAAAATTATAGTTACTAAGAAGTAAGAGATTCAATTTTTAACAAATTGAAAGAACTAAAAAATTTATTTGAGATTAATGAAATTTAAAAATTAGTTTAATTTATAAAAATTTAATATTCTATTAACACGGCTGTAAAAAATAAAATTTAAATACTTTTTACCACTCACAGTATTATTTCTTCCTGCTTATGTCCAATTATTGTGAGTGGGATTAAATTCTATTTTCAAATTTTTAAATTAGACTTAGCTCTAGATTTGAGTTTTGCTGAACCCCTTCCAGACAAGCTTGGATTTTTGATAAAAAAATTGTGAGAGGAAAACTTTTTCTCTTTGCTTGATATTTCTTTTTTCTGATAATTGCCATTACTTAACATTTGCCAAGAATTTGTATTATCTGTCATACTGGCAATTAAGATCTGATTTAATATTTGTTCATGTACAGTTTCATTTTCAATAGGAATAAATGTTTCAACCCGCCTATCTAGATTTCTTTGCATTAAATCGGCAGAAGAAATAAACAAGATATTTTTTCTATGAGGGAATTTATGACCGTTATAAAAACAATATATTCTCGTATGTTCTAAAAAACGACCAATTATACTTTTAACAACTATATTTTCTGATAGATTTTCTTTACCAGGTATCAGAGAGCAAATTCCTCTTATCAACAATTCAATTTTTACATTTTTTTGAGATGCTTTATAAAATTCATCAATAATTTGTTTATCAACAAGAGCATTGCACTTACATACTATTCCAGATGGTTTATTTTTTCCAGCATTTGTAATTTCATTTCTAATTAGTTCATTTAATTTGTTTCTTGCAGTTATTGGCGAATATACTATTTTTTTTATTGTTGTTGGTTCTGAATAACTAGTTAAATAATTAAACATTTTTGCCGCATCATTTGTTAATGTTTTATCAGAGGTGAAGTAAGATAAATCCATATAAATTTTTGCATTTTTTGGGTGATAATTACCTGTTCCATAATGTGCGTAATTTATAACAGAATTCATTTGCTTCCTTGTTACAAGTGTAATTTTTGCATGAGTTTTCATATCAATATTGCCAAAAACAACTTGCGCCCCAGCTAATTCTAATTCTTTTGCCCATTTTAAGTTACGCTCTTCATCAAAACGTGCTTGCAGCTCTATAATGACAGTTACTAATTTCCCTTTTTGTGCTGCTCTAACTAAACTTGCTTCTATCGGCGAGTCATCAGTTGTTCGGTATAAAGTATGTTTTATTGATAAGACTTTTGGATCATCTGCGGCTTGATCAATAAACTGAGTCACTACTTCAAAAGATTCAAAGGGGTGATGAATAACAATATCTTTATTCGCTATTGCTTTAAAATAATCATTTTTAAAATCTTTAATTCTTTCAGGAAATCGTACCTTAAATTTTGGAAAAAATAATTTTTTAAAATCTTTTAAAAAAATTGACTCTATACTAGAAAGATTAATGGGTATTGGAAGTTTATATGTATTTACATCCTTATAGTTAAGTTTTTTATTTATGAATTTAATTAAGTGACTAGATATGTTTTCATCAAAATCAATTCTTATTACCTCTTGTCTTCTTCTCTCAAAAATAGCTTTTTGAAATACTAAAAATAAATCTTCTCCTTCACCGCCTAATTCTAATTCACTATTCCTAATTGGTCTAAAAACACCTTTATCCAAAACTCTATCACACTGGAAAATTTCTTTTAAAGAAATAAGCAAGGCTGTCTCCATAGATACAAAACGTATTTTTTTACCAGGTAATTTAATAAATTTTTCTAATCCCTCTGGCACTCTCAGTATTCCATAAAAAGTTTTTTTATTATTTATTAAACGACATACTAATGTTGTTTCTTTATTTGGTATAAAAGGAAATGGGTGAGATGGATCAATAATAATTGGCGTTAAAACCCCCCAATTATTTTCTTCTAAATAATTTTTTATAAATGTTTTATCTTTTGTTTTCAGTGTTTTTTCTACATCTATATGGATCTTATTTTCTGAAAGCTCTTTTAGTAAATCTATCCATATTGATTTTATATCTGAAATCATCTTTGATGTTTCTTTATCTATCAGCTTGAGTTGCTGTTGTGGTGTTAATCCATCAAAACTTTTATTTCGTGAATATTTTTGAACATTTAATCCTGCCACTCTAACCATAAAAAATTCATCAAGATTAGAGAATGCTATTGATAGAAACCTAACTCTTTCTAATAATGGCGTTTTATTATCAAGTGTCTGACTTAAGACTCTTTCATTAAATTTAAGCCAAGATAATTCTCTATTAATATAGTTAAAAGAATTATTATTTTTAATCATAATTTTTGTTTATATTATTAATAAAAAAAAAACACTTTCATAAAAAATACATATTTCTTTAATAATTCTTATTTTTTGGTTTTAAAATTTCACTTAATACCCAGCTATTTTTAAAGGATATTATGGCAAAAGCACAGGTTGGAAAATGTTCAATATTTGAATTACATAAAATATTAATTGACTCTATCAAACTAGGGTTGTGCCCAATGATAAGTGTGTTTTTTTTTAATTTTTTAATTTTTCTTATAAGTATATTTGGTGGACATTCATAAATATCGTTATCAATTATAAATTTTACTGAGCGATCAAACGAGTTAGAAATTATATCATATGTGCTAGTTGTTCTTTTAGAAGGAGAACATATTATCTGACCAATTTGAAATTTTCTTTTATCTAATATTTTAGAAAATTGTTTTGCATTTCTCATACCTCTTTTATTGAGAGGTCTATCAATGTCATCAAGCTCTAAATTATCCCAACTAGATTTGGCATGACGTAATAAATAAACTTGTAGCATTCGAGTTTAATACTTTAGATGTATACATTTCCATGGCTAAAATGAAAAACAAAAATCCCATAACAGTGATTGATCTAGGTTCTAATACATTTAGACTGGTTATATATGCGCAAGCTATTTATCCTTTTCCAATACTTTATCAAAAAAGAGAATTTTTAAAATTAGGTGAAAGTATTAACACAGGTAAACTCCCATCGATAAAAATTAAAGAAGCTATAAAATGCCTAGAAGAATATATTAAGATTGCAAAAGATTATGAGTCCTTAGATATTCATATTATTGCAACGGCTGCAATTCGTGAAACAATAAATGGAAAAGAAATTATTGAGCCTTTCAAGAAAAAAAAATCAGTAAGAGTAGAAGTACTCTCACCAAAAAATGAGGCTAAATGTGGATCCCTAGGTGTAATTAGTTCAATAAAAAATCCAATCGGTTTAGTTGCTGACTTGGGAGGTGGAAGTTTAGAACTTAGTTCAATAAAAAATAAGAACATACTTGAGACTAAAAGTTTAAAAATTGGCATCTTAAGAAGTGAATCTGATATGTACAAAACTACTAAAATTAAATTTGATAATTTTTTATTTTCGAAATTTAAAAACCAATCTCTTAAATTTTCTAAAAACGTAGGAAATATTTATGTTATTGGAGGCATGTGGCGCAATCTTGCAAAACTACATTTACATCTAAATGGCATCAAGAAAAATAAACTACATGGCTACCTGATACCATTTTCAGAGTTAGAAATATTTTACCACAAATTATACTCTATGGAAAAAAAACAAATTAAAAAATTGAATGTTGTTCAACCCAATCGATTAGATAAATTAAAATTATCTACATATATTTTATTTAGCCTTGCTTCATTTTATAATATTAAAAATATTATTTTTGTAAGATATGGAATCCGTGAAGGCTACTTGTACGATATGTTGAACTAATTTTTAAAAAATAATCTAACAATAACTGTAGCAATAAGAGCCCCAATAATCTGAGCTAAAATAAAACCTATAACACTTGATGGACTTATTCCACTAAAACTATCTGTAAACATTCTTCCTATGGTTACTGCTGGATTTGCAAAACTTGTTGATGATGTAAACCAATATCCTGCGGTAATAAATAGAGCGACACCAATAGCTATTCTTTCCTTGTTTACCTCTTTTAATATAAAAATAGTTAATAATAATCCAACAGTTGCAATTATTTCTGAAAAGAATTTAAATACACCAACTCTTTCATTGAGTGACCATTCAATTATGGGATATTCAAAATACCAATTTGCAGTTAAACAACCAAATATAGCTGCAATAATCTGAGTAACAATAAAAATTATTCCGTAATTAATAGGAATATTTTTTTGAATAATATCACTTAATACAACAGCAGGATTAAAGTATGCCCCTGAGATATTAATAAACATAGAAATAATTACAAATAAAATGGCACCTGTTGCGATTGTGTTTCCTAGTAATATTATACCAAGGTCATTTGACATTAACTCTCCCATAATTCCACTACCCACAACTGTTAGTACAAGAAAATATGTCCCAATAAATTCTGCTAGTATTTTTTGTCTTAAAGAAAATGTCACTATAAAATTACCCTAAATAACTAAACGTTTACCATGTATTCTAAAAATTCTTTCACGCATTTATCCCAAGTTAATTTAAGTGTAAAATTTCTACAATCAACTCTTTTTACCTTGAGTGCTTTCTTAATTGACTGTAACAAGTCATTATCTAAAGTATTAATCTTCTCATCTGTTAATACATCTATAGGCCCAGTTACTGGATATGCAGCAACTGGTGTTCCACTAGCCAATGCTTCAAGTATTACATTTCCTAATGTGTCTGTTTTAGAAGGAAATACAAACACATCTGCGTTTGCATAATATTTCGCTAATTCTTCTCCAGTTTTTACACCGACAAAATTTACTTCAGGATACTTATTAATATATTTTTCTAATTCAGGACCATCCCCCACAACTATTTTATTATAATTTCCTTTAAGTTTTAAAAATTCTTCAATATTTTTTTCAATAGCAACTCTTCCAACATAAGTCAGCTGTGTATCCTTGCTGTTTATATCTCTTTTATTCGGATTAAATAATTCTGTATCAACACCTCTGTTCCAAACTACTAAATTTTTAAAATTATATTTTTTTAACTCATTTAGCATTGAAACTGATGGAACAAGAACTCTTTCAGAATCACTATGTAGTTTTCTTAATATGGAATAAGTAAATCTCTTTGGGATAAAAGCTCTTTGTTTAATATAATCAGGAAAACGAGTGTGAAAGGAAGAAGTATATTGTAGTTTATTTTTAAGACAGTACTTACGACCAGCAAAACCTACTGGACCTTCAGTCATTATATGAACAATATCTGGATTAAATTCTTTAAAAAATTTTTCAGTAACTTTCTTAGTGTTGTAAGAAATCTTTATTTCTTTGTACTTAGGATAACTAAAATTATTAAACATCTGAGGATGTAATATTTTTATTTCAAAACCTTTTTTTTCTAGAATAGGTATAACGCTTTGAAATGTCGTAACTACGCCATTTACCTGAGGAACCCACGCATCACTAATTAATGCGATTTTTTTAGGCTGCATCCTCTTTTATTTTTCGTCTTTCTTCAAAAGAAATTAATTTTAAATTTTCTCTTTCTTCGGGCCAATTAAGAATTGATAAATTTCCAATTTCATCTTCAACAAGTGCTGTGCAACTTTCAATCCAGTCACCATCATTACAATAGAGAACACCATTTAATTCTTTTATTTCTGGTCTATGTATATGCCCACATACAACAACATCGGCATTTTCTCTTCTAGCTCTATCAGATACAGCAAACTCAAAATTACTAATAAAGTTGGTTGCATGCTTTGTTTTCTTTTTTAAATATTGAGACAGTGACCAGTAAGACAAGCCCATCTTTCGTCGAATAAAATTAAATACATTATTTAACTTTAGTAAATATTCATAAAGTGCTGATCCAACTTTGGCTAACCATCTCGCATTAATGATCACAGCATCAAATTCGTCTCCGTGTGTAATCAGTACTTTCCTTCCATCAGCTAATTGATGAGTATCTTCATTTTTGATAGAAATTTCTCCAAAAGAAAAATTTGTAAAATCTTTTAATACCTCATCATGATTTCCTGGAATAAGCACTACCCTAGTTCCGTTTTTCGCTTTCTTTAAAACTTTTTGAACAATGTCATTATGTTCTTGTGGCCAATACATTTTCTTACGCATGCGCCATCCATCAACAATGTCCCCTACTAAAAATAAATATTCCGAATCTGTTTCTTCTAAGAATTCTAAAAGCATCTTGCTTTTACAACCACTAGTTCCTAGATGGGTATCCGAAATCCAAATTGTGCGGTAAAATTTTTTATTACTTTTAAATTTCATTAATTAAAGATTTTTCTTATACATAAAAGTATCATTTTATAATACAATTTATTATTATATGTGTGTATTGTATAAAAATAACAGTATGACGCAGAAAATTTGGTTTAAAAAAAAATCACCCCTTCACGGTTCTGGATTATTTGCAAAAACGAATATTAAAAAAGGCCAGAAAGTAATCCAATATATTGGTGATAAAGTTACTAAAAGAGAGGGTGACAAAAGAGCAGATAAACAAATCCGCAAAGCAAAAAAAGATAAAAATAACGGCATGGTCTATGTTTTTGAACTAAACAAGCGATATGACATTGACGGTGATGTCGATTATAATTTTGCAAAATTTATCAATCATTCATGCAATCCTAATTGTGAAGTAGACATCATAGATAATGAAATTTGGATTTCTTCCATTAAACGAATAAAAAAAGGAGACGAACTTTTCTATAACTACGGTTATCCTTTTGATACTGATTTTGTGGATCACATATGTAAGTGTGGTTCTAGAAATTGTGTTGGTTATATTTTAAGTGATAATGATTGGCCAAAATTAAAAAAATATGAAAAAAAAACTAAGACTAAGTCTAAGTAAGATACCTTCGATTATTATTGCAATTGATACAAATAAGGAAATAATTTTTTACAATAATGCAGCTAAACAAAAATTTTTATTTATCAATGAAGGAAGAAATCTCAATAATATTATTAGATCAACAGAGTTAAATACATTTATTGATAAAGCCTTTAGGGAGAAAGAAGATTTTAAGTTTGAATTTACCCCATCTAATTTCAGTGACATGTACTTTATTGCTGACTTAATATTTGTTGAGAAAGATTATAATGAATTATTAATATCATTAAATGATCAAAGTGTTCTTAAAAACTACGAACAAATGCGAACAGATTTTGTGGCCAATGTGAGCCATGAATTGAGAACTCCTCTTTCCTCAATTTTAGGTTATGTTGAAACAATTAAAAATTCACTCAATGAAGATAAGAACAAAGACAAAACGGTTGGTAAATTTTTAGATACAATGGAAGATCAGGCTTGGCGTATGACTAGACTAGTCGAAGATTTATTATTACTAAGTAAATATGAGACTGAAGATAAACCTATAGAATTTCAAGAAGCGAATATAAGGCAATTAATTGATGGCGTAGTAGATAATTTACAAAACAAGTTAATGGCAAAAAAAATTGAAGTTCAAATCAAGGATGATTTTGATAAGTCTACAATATCAGCAAACAAAGATGCTCTAATTCAAGTTTTTTTAAACTTAACCGATAATGCAATAAAATATAGTAAAGAAAATTCTACTATTGGTATTGAGATTGAGGGAGTCATTGATGACAATACCGCCTTTTGCCAAATAAGTTTTATAGATAACGGAGAAGGTATATCGAAAGAGCATTTAACTAGACTTACTGAAAGATTTTATAGAGTAGATAAAAATAGATCTCGAAATCAAGGCGGTACTGGTTTGGGTTTATCTATTGTTAAACATATAACTAATAAGCATAATGGTAAATTATCAATAAAAAGCAAGGTGGATAAGGGTTCAACATTTACTATTTCTTTACCTGTAATTCAGCAAACTGTAATAAATCCTTAATATATAATCTTTAGTAATACCTTATTTTAAATGAGGCTAAATATGAAAAATATAATTAAATTAATTGCTGTCCTTGCTTTGTTTGGAACTACTTCAGTTTCAGCAAGAGACTATATTTCAATTGTAGGATCTTCTACAGTTTATCCTTTCGCTACTTTAGTTGCTGAAAAAATGGCATCTCAAGGAATGAAAGCACCTGTAATTGAATCAACTGGTTCTGGTGGAGGGCACAAATTATTTTGTGCAGGTGTTGGTGTTGAACACCCAGATATCACTAACTCTTCAAGAGCACAAAAAGATAAAGAATTCAACCTTTGCCAAGATGGTGGTGTAACCGATATCATCGAAGTTAGAGTTGGTAATGATGGTATAGCTTTTGCATACGCTGCAGATTATGAGTGGAAATATACCAACGGTGCTACAATGAAAGGTGGCATTGATTTAAGTAAAGAAGAAATTTGGCAGGCAATGGCTAGAGATAATGCAGACGCTCCAACAACTTGGTATGAAATAGATAAAAGATTACCAAAAGTTGAAATTTCTATCATGGCACCTCCTCCAACTTCTGGAACAAGAGATGCATTTGACTCACTTGTAATGAAAAAGGGTTGTGTTAAAGATATGTTAGTTGCTGATGGTGAATGTACAGCATATCGTGAAGATGGCCACGTTATCGAAGGTGGTGAAAATGATGAACTTTATGTTGAGCATATAACCAAAGAACAAGGTGCATTTGGTATTTTTGGTTACAGTTTTGTATCTAATAACTCTGATAAAGTAAAAGCATCAATGATTAATGGTGTTGAAATCTCAATGGAAGGTATCCAAGATTATTCATATCCAATAGCAAGACCTTTATTCTTCTACATCAAAAAAGCACACATTGGCGTTATTCCTGGTTTAATGGATTATGTTAATGAGTTTGTAAGTGAAGAAGCAACAGAAGGTTACTTACTAGATGCTGGACTTGTTCAACTAAGTCCTGCGGATAGAGCAGCTGTTCTTGATGCTATTTCTAATCAAACAAATTATAAATAAAAATCTTTAATTTTTATAAAATGGGGGCATACAAGCCCCCTTTTTTTTAATAGTAAGTTATAAATGTTCTTTTGGTCTTTAGTTTTAATTGCAGTCGGAATTTTCTCATCCTTTATATACGGAAGATCAAGAATTAAATTAAACTCTAAAAAACAAGGTACGAAAAGCAAATCTCTTCCCAATTATTACGCACAATACGTTTTAATGTGGTGTTTGTTTCCTGCACTAATTGTTTATTTTTCATGGGCTATTTTTCAAGAACAGATTATTCAAAACATAGTTATTAGTAACTTTGAATTTATTGAGGGCGCAGCTTACAACGAAGGTTTATTGTTAGCAGAGATTAGAAATGTTGCTAATAACCCTTCTTTTGCTGATGGTAAATCTATAGAAATAATTAATGCTGCATCTCATTATTCTTCCTTAAGACAAATAAGTCAAATATCTTTTTATACCTCAATAATCATTATAATGTTACTTGGAGCCTTGTACGCTTCACAAAAATTAAAACCTGAATTTCATGCTCAACATACAATTGAAAGATATATACAATATATACTTATATTTTGTTCATCTGTTGCTATTTTTACTACAATAGGAATAGTTTTTTCACTAATATTTGAAAGCCTTCGCTTTTTTGCAGAAGTATCAATATTTGAATTTTTATTTAGTACTGAGTGGTATCCATTTATTCCAATTAGAGAAGGTCAAACAGCTGCAGAGGGATCCTTTGGTGCAGTACCAATATTTGCTGGGACATTTTTAGTAATGGTAGTAGCTATGTGTGTTGCGGCACCTCTTGGATTATTAACAGCAATTTACTTAGCAGAATACGCAAGTCAAAGAGTTAGAAAAATAGTTAAACCTCTTCTCGAAATTTTGGCAGGGATACCAACAATAGTCTATGGGTTCTTTGCTTTTGTTAGTGTTGCGCCTTTCGTAAAAGCATTTGGACAATCAATTGGAATTGATGCTTCACCAACAAGCGCCCTTGCTGCTGGTATGGTAATGGGGGTTATGATTATTCCTTTTATTTCTTCTTTATCTGATGATGTAATAAACTCTGTCCCGCAAAGTCTAAGGGAAGGATCATTTGGTATTGGCGCTAATAAAGCAGAAACTATTAAAAAAGTAATTTTACCAGCAGCTTTACCTGGAATTGTAGGAGCATTTTTGTTAGCAATATCCAGAGCGATAGGGGAGACTATGATTGTTGTAGTTGCAGCAGGTACAGCTCCCAATCTTACAGGTAATCCTTTTGAAAATGTAACAACAGTTACAGTTCAAATTGTTGTGGCCTTAATAGGTGATCAAGAATTTGATAACCCAAGAACATTATCAGCATTTGCTTTAGGATTAGTTTTATTTGTTATTACATTATTTCTTAACATTATAGCTCTACAAATAGTAAAGAGATACAGGGAGCGTTATGAATAATTCCGTTGCTAAAGAAAAAATTGTTTCTTTGAGAAAAAAGAGAAGTTTAGAAGATATGCGATTTAAGTATTATGGCTTTACAGCTATGTGTTTATCTTTAGCAGTTTTAGTTTTCCTTTTGTATACAATATTTTCAAAAGGATACACTGCTTTTCAAAAAACAATTGTTCTCCTAGAAGTTGATTATAATCAAGAGGTCTTAAAACTAACACCTGACTCTTCAGATGAAGAGATGGAAAAAGGAAAATTTTTTAGAGTTAAAAAACAGGCTATTGAAAATTTTTTCCCCGATCTCTCAAAATCAGATATTAAATTAGTAAAAAAATTATTTTCTATAAATGTAGATAACGAAATTAAAGACTACTTCTTAGATAATCCTGAAGTTATTAATACAAAGCAACAAATTTGGGTAACTGCCCATAGTGATGTGGATCAGCTATTAAAAGGTAATTCAAGAAGAGATTTGCCAGAAGATAGAAGAAAATTAAATGATATTCAATTAAGTTACGTAGATCAGTTAGTTGAAGAAAATAGAGTTAAACAAGTTTTTAATAATTTCTTTTTTACTAAAGCAGATTCAAGGCATCCTGAAATTGCTGGTGTAGCTGGTTCATTTATGGGATCATTATTTACTCTTTTTACTGTTTTTATTTTATCTTTTCCAATTGCTATAGGAGCGTCTGTTTATCTTGAGGAATTTGCTCCAAAAAATAGAATAACTGAATTAATAGAAGTAAATATTTCAAATCTTGCAGCAGTCCCATCAATAGTTTTTGGATTACTTGGGTTAGGTGTATTGCTTAATGTTTTTGGTCTTCCAAGGAGCACACCGTTAGTTGGAGGGTCCGTGTTAGCATTAATGACGTTACCAACTATTATTATTGCCTGCCGAGCTTCATTGAAAGCTGTTCCTCCTTCAATTAAAGAAGGAGCGCTTGCAGTTGGAGCAACAAAAACACAAGCGGTATTTCATCATGTCGTACCCCTTGCACTACCAGGGACTTTAACAGGGACTATTATTGGATTAGCACAAGCATTAGGTGAAACAGCACCACTTATAATGATTGGTATGATTGCATTTATTCCCAATATTCCAACTGGTTTAACAGAACCTTCAGCAGCACTTCCTGTTCAAATATATCTTTGGGTGGAAAGTGCAGAAAGAGGTTTTCAGGAAAAATCAGCTGCAGCCATAATGGTAATTTTAATATTTTTGTTTATGATGAACGCCATTGCAGTGTTCTTAAGAAATAGATTTGAAAGGAAGTGGTAAAACATGAGTAACTCTAAAATATTGGCAAATGGTGTAGATGTATATTATGGATCCAAACAAGCTCTTTTTGGAATCTCAATGGATATCAAGGAGAAAGAAGTTACGGCATTAATCGGTCCTTCAGGATGTGGTAAATCAACTTTCTTAAGATGTATAAACAGAATGAATGATTTAATCGAAATATGTAAAGTATCTGGATCAATTAAAGTTGATAATGAAGAGATTATAAGTTCCTCTACTGATGTGGTAAGCCTCAGATCTAAAATTGGAATGGTATTTCAAAAACCAAATCCTTTTCCTAAATCTATTTTTGATAATGTTGCTTATGGCCCAACTATACATGGCCTAGTTGAATCAAAAAATGACTTAGAAGAAATTGTACATTCATCATTAAAAAAGGCAGGTCTATTTAACGAAGTAAAAGATCGATTAAATGAACCTGGAACAAGCTTATCAGGGGGTCAACAACAAAGATTATGTATTGCAAGAGCGATTGCTGTAAATCCTGAAATAATTTTAATGGATGAACCATGTTCCGCTCTTGATCCTATAGCAACTGCCATAATTGAAGAATTGATTGATGAATTGAGACTAAACTATACAATTGTTATAGTGACACATTCTATGCAGCAAGCAGCAAGGGTATCGCAAAAAACTAGTTTTTTTCACCTAGGAGAATTAATTGAAACAGGTGATACAAAAAAAATATTTACTAATCCTGATAATTCAAAAACACAAGATTACATAACAGGGAGGTTTGGTTAATGGAACAAGACAAACATATTGTCAAATCATATGATGAGGAGATCAAAGACATAAATAGTAAAATTTTAGAGATGGGAACTTTAGTTGAAAATCAATTAAAAGACTCACTTAATGCCTTAAAAAACCAAGATACCGAGCTGGCAGAAAAAGTAATTTTAAATGATGATTTAATTGATGATGCTTATAACAAACTTGATCAAAGCTTAGTTGAAATTTTAGGAAAGCGCCAACCAATGGCAACAGATTTGCGAACAATTTTCTCTGCTATCAAAATGAATAAAGATTTAGAGAGATTGGGAGACCACGCAACAAATATAGCAAAAAGAGCAGCTTTAACTGAATTAGTTTTACCTGAGAAACCTACAAGAGATATTATTAGAATGGGTGAGCTTGTTCATAAAATGATAGATCATGTAATTAAGGCATTTTTAAATTTTTCCGATACTGAGGCTAAAAAAGTATGGTTAGCTGATAGACAAATAGATGAAGAATATCTTGGTATTCTAAGACAATTATTAACCTACATGATGGAAGATCCAAAGAGAATAGCTTCATGCACTAATCTTTTATATATGGTTAAAGATCTAGAAAGAATTGGTGATTATGTTCAAAATATAGCGGAAGATATCTATTATGCTGTATCAGGCGAACCATTAATTGATACAAATCCTGACCCAACTTGGGAAGCAATCTTACCAATAAAAAAATAAATTGTAATATAACAGTAACAAAAATTAAATATTGTAAGATTATGAAACTTAAAATGCTTATTGTCGAAGATGAAGAAGCATTATTAGAACTTCTAAAATTTAATTTTAACAAAGAAGGATATAAAATAGATACTGCAACGGACGGTGAAACTGCTCTAGAAAAAATATTATATAAACCACCTGACATAATTATTCTTGATTGGATGTTACCAGAGTTATCAGGAATTGAACTCTGTCGAAGAATTAGAAAACATAAAGAACATAAAAATATTCCTATCATAATGTTAACAGCAAAAGGTGAAGAAGAAGATAAACTTCGCGGCTTAGAAACTGGTGCAGATGATTACATTACAAAACCTTTTTCAATTAACGAATTAGTGGCAAGAGTAAAAGCTGTTCTTCGACGAATTAGACCAATGTTTGTCGATGAAGTTTTAACTTATAAAGGAATAGTAATTGACCTTGTATCTCACTCAGCATCACGAGATGGAGAAACTCTTCATCTTGGTCCAACAGAATTTAATTTATTAGCTTTCTTTATGGAAAATATTGGTCGTGTCTTTAGCCGCGAACAATTACTAAATCATGTTTGGAAAAACGAGGCCCATGTAGAACCTCGAACAGTTGATGTTCATATAAGAAGACTGCGAAAGGCCATTAATAATGACGTAAAAGAAGATTTTATACGAACCGTGAGATCAGCAGGATATTGTTTTGGCTCGTAATTAAGCCATAAATTTCACTTATACAAATCACTTCCCAAACTATAAAACCACCATATGAAGAGTCTTTTTAGATCATTCTTTACTGTCAGCTTCTATACATTTTTAAGTCGAGTATTAGGTTTTATTCGAGACATATTAATAGCAAGATATCTTGGATCGACAGTAATTGCTGACGCATTCTTCGTAGCATTTCGTATTCCTAATTTTTTTCGCCGTGTCCTAGCAGAAGGAGCATACAGTGCTGCATTAATCCCTGTTTTTTCAGGTGTTGTTCTCAATCCAAAAGATGAACGCGAGGCTTCTGATTTTGTTGAAAACACGACCTCAATGTTACTATTTGCTACGGTCATTCTAACGATCCTTTTTTTCTTTGGGATGCCTTATATCATTCAAGTTTTAGCACCTGGTTTTACTGATAATAAAGAAGCCTATGAACTTGCTGTGCATTTTGGAAAAATAATTTTTCCCTATATCATTTTTATTTCTTTAGCTGCTCACTTTGCCTCAATTAATAATGTTCATGAACGTTTCGCCGCTGGTGCATTTGCTCCTGCGATTTTGAATATAAGTTTTATTCTGTCGTTATTCTTTTTAACACCTTTTGTAACTACTGCAGGTCACGCATTATCGTATGGTGTATTGATTGGTGGCATATTACAATTTCTATATTTATACAGAGCAGTTTTAAATTTTTATCGACCACGTATTATCCTTCCAGTTTTAAACGAAAAGTTAAAAAAGTTTTTCAAATTATTTTTACCCGGTGTTGTTGGCTCAGGTGTTATTCAATTAAATATTGTCATTGGAACTATCATTGCTTCTTTTTTACCTGTTGGTGCTATCAGTCATATTTATTACGCAGATCGTCTTAATCAATTACCACTTGCGATATTTGGAATAGCACTTGGTATTGTTCTTTTACCAAGTTTATCAAAAGCAATTAAACAATCAGATCAAGAAACAACAAATAATATTCAAAATAGATCTATTGAATTTTCGTTATTAATTTCTTTACCATCAGCCATTGGATTATTTATTTTAGCTGAACCCATTATCCAAATTTTATTTGAACGAGGTGCATTTGTAGCAGAAGATACTCTTTATACTGCCAAAGTGCTAAGTTATTTTGCCTTAGGTCTACCTGCTTACATTATAATTAAAGTTTTAGTTTCCTGTTTCTTTGCAAGAGAAGATACCAAAACACCTCTCTATATATCTATTGTCAGTGTGATTACTAATGTTGTGTTATCGCTACTTCTAATTGGATCAATGAGAGAAATGGGGATTGCACTTGCCACAGCTATTAGCGCATGGATAAATGCTTTGTTACTCTATGTCTTTTTATATACGAGAAACCTTATCCAATTTGATGATATTTTAGTTAAGAATTCATTCAAAATATTTATCAATTCCACCATATTATTTGTAGCAATATATGTATTAAACGGAGCCCTCTTTAATAATATTATTGAGAATTCAGTATTGGTAAACTCAGGGCTTTTACTTCTAATGATCTTTTTAGCTATAATTATTTATTTTGCCTTAGTAATTGTGTTAAAAGTCTTAACCATTAATCAGTTAAGAGAATATTTAAAAAAATAAAATGGATAAGCCAACTAAAAGAATTTTATCAGGAGTACAGCCTTCAGGTGATCTTCATTTAGGAAATTATCTTGGTGCGATAAAAAATTTCGTTACGCTTCAAAAAGAATATGAATGTTTTTTTTGTGTTGTTGATTTGCATGCCATTACCGTTTGGCAAGATCCAAAAGTTTTAGCAAATAAAACTAGAGAAGTAACAGCTGCCTTTATTGCCTCTGGTATTGACCCAAAGAAAAATAATATTTTTGTACAATCACAAGTTCCCCAACATGCACAGCTTGGTTGGCTATTTAACTGTGTTGCAAGAATGGGCTGGTTAAACCGTATGACACAATTCAAAGATAAGGCAGGAAAGAATAGTGAAAATGTTTCAGTTGGTCTTTTTTCCTATCCAACTTTAATGGCAGCAGATATTTTAATTTATTTGGCTACTCATGTACCAGTTGGTGATGATCAAAAACAACATTTGGAATTAACAAGAGATATCGCCCAAAAATTTAATAATGATTTTAAGACAGATTTTTTTCCTATTCCTGAACCGTTAATTTTAGGGGAGGCAACTAGAGTAATGAGTCTTCGTGATGGGTCAAAAAAAATGAGTAAGTCTGATCCATCTGATTATTCGAGGATAATGTTAACTGATACAGCAGAAAATATTGTTCAAAAAATTAGAAAAGCAAAAACAGATCCAGAACCACTACCTGAAAATAAAACTGATTTAGAAAAAAGACCTGAAGCTGAAAACTTGATTTCCATATTTGCTTCTTTGAAAGATACCTCAGTTGAAACTGTCATTGATGAATATTCTGGAAAAGAATTCTCTATTTTTAAGAGGGATTTAGCTGATTTGTCTGTCTCAAAATTGGAGCCAATTACAAGTGAAATGAATAAACTTATGAATGATATTTCGTATATCGATTCTGTTTTAAATACTGGAAAAGATAATGCAATTTCAGTTGCAGAACCTGTTTTACAAAAAACTAAAGAAATTATTGGTTTTTTGACATAAAAAAAACTCCCCAAATTTAATATTTTTTTTTATAAAATTCATACTAAAGACATATTAATGACTATATATACGCTATATGTTTATACAAACTGAACAAACTCCAAACCCGCAAACCTTAAAGTTCCTTCCGGGTAAAGTCGTGATGGAAGAAGGAACAGCTTTTTTTCAGAATGTTGAAGAAGGATCAAATTCTCCGTTTGCTAAACGTTTATTTGAATTAGATGGTGTGGAAGGTGTATTTTTTGGTAGTGATTTTATTACTATAACAAAAAATCAATCTTTAGATTGGCAAGTTATGAAGCCATTAATTCTAGGATCTATTATGGATCACTATAACTCTGGCGATGTAACAATCAATAGTCCAAAAAAGAATGATGATACTTCGTTAAAGGTTGATGAAAATGATACAGATATTGTTAAACAGATTAAAGAACTACTTGATACAAGGGTCAGACCAGCTGTAGCAATGGACGGTGGCGATATTGTTTATGACAGTTTTAAGGATGGAGTCGTCTATCTGCATATGCAAGGAGCATGCTCAGGATGCCCTAGTTCTACAGCTACACTTAAGATGGGAATAGAAAATATGCTCAAGCATTATGTTCCTGAGGTACAAGAAGTTAGACCAATTGATGCATAAACTTTTTTTATATCCAGTCTTCATCATTGGGCTTGCAGCTGCAATTCCAACCATTGCCTTTGAGGAAAAACCATCAACACTAGATGTTAAATATAAATTAAATGCAGAATTAGATGAACTTGTTTTAAATTATTGTAAGACTTATGACTCATATACGATCAACAAACTTTATTCAGAAAAAGATATCTTAAAAAATGATATTCTAAATAAACTAAAGAAAAAAAAACTTTTAGTTAATATTAAAACTAAACCACTAAATCCAAAGTCATATTCCAGTATTGAAAATAATGAACAAGTTAATTTAGTTACAAATTTATCTGAAACAGACTTTCAGCATTTAAATGAACAAAAACAACAATTTGTTAAAACAGTTTTACCCTTAATTATAAATGAAAACCAAAAAATCTTATCAAATAGAAAAGATCTAATGGTTTTACGTTCTAAGCTTTCTGAAAACAATTCACTTAATAATTATGAACTAAATAAATTAAGAAAAATTTCTAAAAAATATAAAATAAAATTCGATAATGAGCACAAAATGGAAATTATTGATAGACTTCTTTTAAGAGTCGAAATGATTCCAAATTCTATTGTTTTAGCTCAAGCTGCAATTGAAAGTGGTTGGGGATCATCTAGATTTGCGCAGGAACATAATGCATTATTTGGTGAATACACGTATGATAATACTAAAGGCGTTGTTCCACTGGAAAGAGAAAACGGTGATACTCATTTAATTAAAGCATTTAATTCATATAATAATAGTGTTGCCTCATATTTTAATAATATTAATTCTCATTACGCATATGAAGATTTTCGTGAAATCAGAAATATAATGAGAGAAAGAAATAATTTCTCAAATGTTAACTTGCTTGTTGAAAGATTAAGTACTTATGCAGAAGATGAAAATTATATTAGAACAATTAAACAAGTAATTAAAACTAATAACTTTAATATTTTTGATCAAAAAATTATTTCTTATTAATTAAAAATAAAATTGGTGACCAAACCATCTCCAATTTCCCTCACTATCTTTGACAGTACAATTCATTCTTGATCTCCCAGGTGATAATTCTCTTGAAAGTCTTATTTCAACCCTTTCATTAAATTTATAAATTTCTCTATCCACCTGACCTTTACTATCAAATATAAAACAATCTAGAGATTGAACTTTCTTTTCATCAAGAAGAGAAAAGCCTATGAATGGTGGGTTTTGTTTAATAGTTGGACTTTGAGGTATAAAATCATAAACCCCTAATCCTTTTGATGAAGCAGCAAATTTTACTCTATCTATTTCACCATATCTTTCATTTAATGAAAATCTTGGGAGATAATACATGTTAGAAGTTTCATTAATTATTCCTGAATGCTGACCAAACGCAACTTTAAATTTAAATTCTTTGACTAATTCAATTATTTTATCTGTTGTCTCCCCATAAGGAAAGGCAAACAGAGTTGGTATTTCACCGAGTTCTTTTAGAAAAATTTTATTAGATGTTTCTATTTCTTTTCTTACTTCATCTATGCTAATGTCTGGCATATGTGCATGTGTGTGAGAGTGTGCACCAATTACTACACCTTCTTCTTTAAGTTTCCTTATTTGATCCCAGTTAATATATTTTTTATTATTTGAAATTGTCCCCGTTGTTACAAATAAGGTAACAGGAATATTATTTTCTTTAAATAAAGGCCACCCAACCTCTAAAAAAGACTTATCAGCATCATCTACACTTATGCCAATAGTATTTGCTGGAAGATCACCATCATTAATAATTGTATCAATAATAAAATCTAATGATTTAATTGTATATTTTTCTTTAGTTAATTCTTCAATATGACTATTAAGTTGGTCAATAGTTACACTTGTTGAGGGATATTTAGAAACTCCAAATTTATGATACATAAATACAGTTGCTGAGTTTTTTACTTCATTAGCAAAAGCTCCACTTACTAATAAAAAAATTAAAGAAATACTTTTTAAAAATAGCAATAGAATGTAGTTATGTAATTTCATATGTTGTTATTTCTAGATATTATATCATCAATACCAGAGTTTTGTGTAATTGATGACAACAAAATAATATTACAACAGAAAATTACTCAATCTGAAACAGATAAGTTGAGTGATAATATAATACAATCCTATATAGAAATAGATAAAACATTAAATTTAACTAAAAATTTAAAAAAAATTTCTACAACAATTGGTCCTGGGTCTTATACAAGTTTAAGGGTTGGTTCTGCATTTATATCTGGTCTTATGATTTCTCGTAATATTCCTTATTACCCACTAACTATAGAGGATATCTTAAACTTTAACGCAATAAAACATTCCAAAAAAAAATTGGGAGTTTTTATAACCTCTTCTAATAATCAGAAATTTTTCTGTTATAAAACTAAAGATAAGAATATGGAATACTATAAAATTGAAAATAATAAATATTCAATTCCAAAAAATATCGATTTGATTCTTTTTAATAAAAGTAAAATTAATGAAAACAATAAATTAGAACAAATGAAGTTTTCTTTTTTTGAAGAATTTTACAACAATTACAATAATTTTACCTTTAAAAAAAATATTATTATTGAACCAATATATATATCAAATAATCAATTACTAAATTGAATAGAATTAGCTTAATAAATAAAGAACACTTATTATCAATAATCAATTTTTTAAATGATAATAGCGATGAATTTAATTATTTTAAAAACATAGGATGGAATATAAAAAATATTGAAAGTCATTTTAGCAAAAATAATAATTACTCTCTTGGTTATTTTCAGGATAATAATCTTGTAGGAGTCTTAATTGGTGATAC
>OZSS01000048.1_pt1 | contig 46688 bp, 46 predicted proteins | sample 1779911 | NCBI WGS metagenome assembly OZSS01 (sample SAMEA2603589, study PRJEB24840) | metagenome | biome: Water; feature: Photic zone; material: Seawater sample | place: Mediterranean Sea | collected 2013-11-12 | depth 10 m
ATTTTGTTATATTTAAAGTCATCTTCGCGCCAATAATAAAGATAGGGGAATGAATGCAGAACCGTTACGGCACAACGCAGAGTCATAAAAATGCCCTAAAGAGAAATTATAGGCAAAAATTATGAAATGGTTTTTTGGAATATTTACGTTTTTGATGCTTTGCATGCTTGCTGGCATAGGAGGTGTTTTATGGGTGTTTTGGTCATTTGGTAGGGATTTGCCAGATTATGCAAAGCTTGCCGATTATGAGCCGCCAGTTGTCACACGTATTCATGCAGGTGATGGCGCGTTGTTGGCTGAATATGCAACGCAAAAACGTTTATTCATGCCGATACAGGCAATGCCGCCAGATCTAATAGCAGCATTCCTCTCAGCAGAGGATAAATCTTTTTACAAGCATTTTGGGGTCGATTTAAGGGCTTTGAGCCGTGCTATCATCACTAATATTTCTAATATAGGCTCTGGAAGAAGGCTAATTGGCGCATCAACAATTACACAGCAGGTAGCAAAAAACTTTCTTCTAACGAATGAGGTGTCAGTTGAACGTAAAATCAAAGAAGCTATTCTTGCAATTCGCATAGAGCATGCGTTGGAGAAGGATAATATACTTGCTCTTTATTTAAACGATATTTATCTAGGGCTCTCCAGCTATGGTGTGGCAGCGGCAGCTTTGAATTATTTTGATAAGCCATTAGATCAATTAGAATTACACGAAATAGCCTATCTTGCTGCATTGCCAAAGGCCCCGAATAACTATCACCCTATCCGAAAAACCAGTTCTGCGATTACAAGACGAAACTGGGTATTGCAGCAAATGTTCTTAAATGGATATATTAGCGAAGATGAAAAGGTTTATGCGCAATCATTTGATTTGGGTGTTCGTGCGCAGACAGGCTCTGATCTTGCCGATGCCCCTTATTTTACAGAAGAAGTAAGACGGGAGCTTGTCTCATTATATGGCTCCGACATGCTTTATGGGGGTGGGTTATCTGTTCGAACCACGCTTGATCCAAAGTTACAAAAGCTGGCACGTGAGGCATTGATTAAGGGTCTGGAATCTTTAGACAGGCGCCAAGGTTGGCGAGGTCCGATTACACAGATTGACAGCCCAGAAAACATAGATAAGCAGCTTTTAGATATAACCATGACAATGCCAGAGGGACGATATGCTGCTTTGGTTTTGCAAGTGAAACCAGATAAAGCGGTTATTTATGTGCAAGGCGGTAAAGGTATAATCCCATTTTCACTCGCAAAATGGGCTTATCCGCCACGTAACAAGGATGGCATTCGCCCCCCACGCATAACATCCTTAAATGAAGCACTGTCTGCAGGGGATATTGTGATTGTACAAAGGCCAGATAGCGCTAAAGATCTTGTAACCCAGGACTATGAGCCAAGGCCAGAAGATTGGGCCCTCGGGCAGAGACCTCTTGTTGAGGGGGCAATTGTTGCTATGGACCCTCATACTGGAAGAGTGCTTGCTATGTCTGGCGGATATAATTTTAATGATTCAGAATTTAATAGGGCAAGCCAAGCATATCGCCAACCAGGTTCAGCCTTTAAACCCTTTATATATCTTGCCGCACTTGACCAAGGCTATAGCCCAACAACTCAAATTCTGGATGCGCCATTAGCAATTGATCAAGGCCCTGGCCTGCCTAAATGGAAGCCATCTAACTACACCAAACAATTTTATGGCCCATCCATTATGAGAGTTGGTATCGAAAAATCACGTAATTTGATGACAGCTAGGTTGGCGATGGCTATTGGCATGTCAGAAGTTCAAAATTATGCCCAAAAATTTAATATAAACACGAATTTACCACCCTATTTATCGATGGCACTTGGCGCTGGAGAAACAACTTTGGTGCGGATTACAGCAGCATATGGCCAGCTGGTAAATGGCGGGCTAAAAATCACTCCGAGCTTGATTGACAAAGTGCAAGACCGATATGGTAAAACGATTATGCGACATGACACCAGAAGATGTGAGCAATGTGTTGTAGATATAGGATGGAGAGAACAAGCAGTGCCAATATTGTCTGATAATAGAGAGCAATTAACAGATCCTGCCTCTGCCTATCAAATCATCACAATGCTTGAGGGCGTGGTAAAAAGAGGAACGGGGCGAAAATTACTTCAGACAGGGTTAGTGCTTGCAGGTAAAACAGGTACTACCAATGATAATACAAATGCCTGGTTTATTGGGTTCTCACCAGATTTGGTTGCAGGCGTTTTTGTAGGTTACGATAAGCCAAGACCGCTTGGAAAACGAGAGACTGGGTCCACTGCCGCAGTCCCAATTTTTCAATCTTTTATGGCTGAAGCTTTGGCAGATGCTCCTCAAATACCGTTCCGCCGTCCTGACGGTGTCAATCTATACCCCGTTCATGCAGAAAAAGGATATCAGGTAAAGCTTTCCAATCCAGATGCCGTAATGGAAGTCTTTAAGCCAGGGCAATCCCCGTCATCTTCTAATCTAATTGACCTTCCAAAAGATAAAATGATAGGTCGAACTGTTAATACACCTGATTTATATTGATAGCTGCTACTTTATCACTATGGTAAGAAGTAATTCGTATCACATATAACATTATATTTTTCATCTAACAGCTCAGTTTAGTTCCTATTATGCAAGCAGAAACACAGCACTCCATAGACGCTATTGAACAGGCAATTCTGCTATTGAAAAAACACGTAAACTGGCAGCACGCACTTGATAGAATCTCCCAGATTGAAGAGAGTAGCTCATCAACGGACTTCTGGAATGATCAAAAAAATGCGCAAGATTTAATGCGCGAGAAAACAACATTAGAGGCCCAAATTCACAGCATAAAAGAATTGAAGGATGGATTAGCAGAGCAGATTGAAATGCTGGAACTTGCTAATGATGAGCAAGATGAAGATTTAATTAAAGAAACGGAGAATGCAATTCAGCAGCTTGCTGTCATAGCCAGCAAAAGGCAGATAGCAAGTCTGTTATCAGGTGAGGCAGATAAAAATAATTGCTTTGTTGAAATCCATTCAGGTGCTGGCGGAACAGAGGCACAAGATTGGGCTGCAATGCTATTGCGGATGTATATGAGATGGGCTGAGCGCCGCGGTTTTAAAGTAGAGCTGATTGATGAGGCGGATGGCGAAGAGGCTGGGATAAAATCAGCTACCATACGAATTGTTGGGGATAGCAGTTATGGATGGATAAAGACAGAGTCTGGTGTTCATAGATTGGTTAGGATATCGCCCTTTGATAGTTCAGCGCGCAGGCATACAAGCTTTTCCAGCATTTGGGTATATCCAGAAATTGACGATAATATTGAAATTGATATCGAGGAGAAGGATCTAAGGGTAGATACCTTTAGAGCATCTGGTGCTGGCGGCCAGCATGTTAATACAACCGATTCAGCTATTCGAATTACCCATATTCCAACAAACATTATAGTCCAGTGTCAGTCAGACAGGTCCCAACACCGCAATAGAGCAACAGCAATGAAAATGCTGAGAGCAAGATTATACGAGGTTGAGCTTCAAAAACGAGAAAATGCAGCGATAGAAGGAAATGCCAGTAAAGCGGATAATGGATGGGGAAGCCAGATACGATCCTATGTGTTGCACCCCTACCAAATGGTAAAAGATCTTAGAACGCAGGTTGAAACTGGCAATACACAGGCAGTTCTAGATGGAGATATTGACGATTTTATAGAAGCTGGTCTTGCCGCTAAAGTAGGTATGACACGATAATTATATATTTTTAGTTATTTATTTTTCGGGTGTGGCAAGAGGCTGGTAAAAGGCAGCAGAAAATCTGGCAGCATCTCGAGCTTCTATATTAAAGGGCGGTTTAAGTGAGCCATGGAAATATGTGTTTACCGCTTTTTGCCAAGAGCTGATGGGATCTTGGCGTAGTCTGCCACATACATAATCAAACCAGTTTTTCCCTACGCGAACGTGACCTATTTCATCCTCCATAATAATGGCAAAACAATTTGCGGTTTTGGTGTCTCCTATTGTTTTCATCTTATCAATAAGCTGAGGTGTTATATCTAACCCCCGCGCTTCGAGAACCAGTGGCGTAATAGCAAGTCTTGCTAGCAAGTCATGTGCGGTTTCTTCTGCTGCCTGCCATAATCCGTCATGTGCTGGAAGCGCTCCATAAAAACTATCTAGCTCTTGCAGCCTGTCATTTAGCATCAAGAAGTGGCGAGCTTCGTCATCAGCAACACCCATCCAGTCTCTAACATAATCAAATGGCAATTGTCGGTCGCTAAAACGCAATATCATATCAAGGGCAAGGTCGATGGCATTTAACTCTATATGGGCTATTGCATGGATTAGCGCTATTCGCCCAGCAGGGGCAGAATTAATCCGGCGCCTTGGCATATCTTTTGGAGGGCGTAATTCAGGCTGTGCTGGCCTACCAGGTCGAAGTGGTACAGCTAGGTGCTTCACACTATTAAATTTTCCTGATTTAAGACTTTCTGCAATTTGCCGTGTTATTTGTGCTTTGAGAGAAGCATCAGTCTCAGCATAGGCAGATAACAGCTCGTAGGATATATCCTTTTCAAGCATTAGCCGCCAGCTTGCACTTGCGCTAGCACGTCCTCAGCATGGCCTGGTACTTTAACTTTACGCCATATTTTTGTAATTTTGCCATCAGGGTCAATCAAGAAAGTAGAGCGCTCAATCCCCATATAGGATCTTCCATACATTGATTTTTCAACCCAACTGCCAAACTGCTCACAAATATCTGTTTCATTATCTGCGCCTAATAAACATTCGAGATTGTGTTTTGCCCGAAATTTAGCTTGTTTTTCAGGCGTGTCTTTTGAGATACCAATCACCACCGTGTTTGCAGCATCAAACTCTGCCAGCAAAGAGGTAAAAGCGACTGCTTCTTTTGTACAACCCGAGGTATCAGCTCTTGGAAAAAAGAATAAGACAATGTTCTTGCCCCGATAGTCAGATAGAGAAAAATGTCCGCGATCGGTTGGTATGGTAAAATCTTGTATTTTTGATCCGATTTCCAGCATCGGTACTTGCTCCGCGATAATGATATATTCTTTATTAGTATAGCAATTATCTCAGACTTAATCAAAGATCTAGCAGTTTAATTACAGCTATGGCAGAAACATATTCATGATGTATGATAACTAAGATATTAAACATGACCGAATTTATCAGCTTATAGGCAACAAATGCTGTTTAAAAAACATGCTAAATCTTCGAGTATGAATGTTCTATTCGACTTGGCCAGTATTTTATTGTCTTTCTTGATTTTAGGTCCTCTTGCTACCTTTCCAAATACCACTTTATATTCGGATAAGGGCGGTTTTTTAGAAACCTTGATTGAAGAGCAGATTTCTGAGGCTTTGCCTGATTATTCAGTTGAAATTGAGCAGGTTGAAATATCGTCTTTTTTATCTCTATCTCCAGTCAAAACAAAAATTCATAATATACATATATCAGGACCAAAGGGGCAATTCACCTCTCCAGAAACTATTGTTAGTTTTGATTTTCGTAGTGCTTTTTTGAAGGGAATATCGTATTCAGTAAAGCTTAATGACGTACAAATCTCGCTCGATAGCACGGTCTTGAATCCACACTATGCAGATGCTGAGCTAAGTGACCAAACCGAAATTTTCTCCCAATTCCTCTCTGATATTTTAAAAGAAAAAAATGTGGTTCATGTCCCGAAACACGTTGAAATTTCTGTAGATGAGATAAGAGTGCTGGATGGAAATAACACAAAGAACAGCAAGATTTTAGTCAAGGATGCAAGCCTAAACGCGTCTCGGTCGGGATTCCATAATCTGCAGGCCATGGTAACTGCTCAGACGCTGTCTGCCGGGAAAATAGATGCCAGCATTGGGGCTAATCTTAAGACTTTAGATTGGCAGATAACGACTAATATACAGACGGTGAATATTGGGCAGTTTCGGGATTATATGCCAGTTAGTATTCAAGATGTTTTAGCAGAAGGAATTTTTTCAGGCGAAGTTAATGCACAATTTAACGCAGCCCAATTATTGGCAGTGGATGGTCATTTTGATTCGCAAAAACTTGAGCTACACACCTCACCTCAAGAGCATATAGATGTCAGTCAATTTTCAGGATGGTTTGCCTATGATGCTTCTGAAAAAAATGCGACTTTTTCCAATCTTGTAATGAGCCTTACACCCAATATTAAGATAAAAGCAGCAATTCAATTAGAAAACGCAGGTGACTCAGAGGTCCTAATTAAGGCATCAGCGGAAATACGTGATACCCTTATTGAGGAAATCTTGCCCTATCTAAACGGTAAGCCGTTCCGACAAATTAATCAGCTCATCTCTCATTATACTTCAGGTGGAATAGTTGATTTTGCTACTCTTTCACTGTCTGCTGGTTCACTATCTGCAGATTCAATCTTTGCAGGAAACGACGCCGCAGAAGATAGTTTTGAATGGCATGATTTACAGTTAGACGGTCAGATATCTGAACTTGAAATCACAGCAACTAACAAGCAATATAAAAAACTAAAAGCTAAAACAAAAAACCACTTCTCAGCTCTCCTTGGTAAAGGGGGTCGTCTTAACAAGCTCATTCTAAAATCTAAAATAACGGACGGTATCATTAGGCTGCACGGGTCAGATAATATTGTTGAGAATATTACTGGGAAATTAGATTTCTCCTTCGATGGTGATAAGGTACAAAACGCCTCTATCAGACTTACCCAAGCGGATGTAGGAGATGTGCTGTTTAAGGCTGAATTTCCATCAACGGATGTTGCAATGGAGAAATTAGGAGAAAAAACAGGCCAGCAGTTTTGGCAAAAATTTTCGAATAGAAATAAATCTATTTTAACAGCGATTTCATTTGAAACGGAAATGCTTGATGCAGGATTGCTGTTTGAGGTGTGGCCTGAACAAATAGGCACTGAAACAAGGCAGTGGCTTTCAAGACGAGGGCGTGGTGGCGAAATCATAGATGCAAAGGTGAAAGCCTTCATTGAATTACCTGTTTTAGAAAAGCAAGCGTTACTCACAGCTGTCCCTGATAGCCTTCAGATAGTTGGATTATCTGGTAATTGGGGCTGGGAAAATGTGAATTTTACATGGACGGATGGAAGCCCAACAATAGGGTCTGTTGCACTTCAGTCGCGTATTTTTAATAATAGGTTATCGGTTGAAATTCTGAATGGAAACCTGCCATTTCTGAGACTAAAAAATGGTCAAGTTGAACTTTATCCTGTTCTTGGATATGGTGATAAAACGCTAAAACGCAATTTAGAAATTGACGCAACGATTATTGGCGACATTCCAGCTTTCAAAAAGCTGTTAGACGATCCAACTATAAACAGATTGCCAGATGAGATTAAAAATCTTAGCAACCCCGCCGGGATGATTGTCTCAAAAATAGCAACAAAATCCGAGCTTCAAAACAAAAAATTAAAGTTGAATTCTTTATCAGCAGAAGCAACCCTGTCTGATGTCTCATTTGGCAATTTGCCATTAAATGAAACCATGTCTGAAGGCAATATTGAGATTTCTCTTCAAGAAGACGGGAAAATTTTAATAAATGGATCTGGTAAAATTTCAGGGGTAGCATCTACCTTTACCGCACAAAGATCAGAAGATAAAACAGTAAAGTTGGTTGTAAAAGCATCGCCGTCTGAATATTTGTCTAATCGAATAGGTGATTTCACAAAGGTTGATATTTCGGGCAATTCTGCGATGAAGCTGCATCTTGAGTATGATACATATTCAAAATCAGGAATTGCAGATATTGCAGCGGATTTACAAGAAACAGCCATCGATTTGCCGCTATTAAACTGGGCAAAGTTTCCAGGTGAGGTAGGAGAGTTAGAAGCCTTAGTTGAATTTAGCGATAATACGGTGAAGAATGTTAAAATCACAAAAGCGCTATTTGGGACATCTCATGCAGAAGCGGTGCTTGAAATGTCACCAAATTTTGCAATTTCGAGAGCTACTTTAAAGAATGTTAAGTTTCCTGGGTATGATATAGATGAGCTCATAGTTACAATAGATGACGATAACGCCCTTGATGTTGTGGCTGAAGGGGGATTGATTGACGCAACATTTCTACTTCGCACCACAGGACTTTCTGAAAAAAGAAAAATTGCGTTTGAATTGTCATCGGCAAGATTGCAACTTGCAACAAATATCACATTGCAAGGCGCTTTGGTCGGGGATATCGATAAGTTTGGTTCAGGAACTGCACTTCTTAATGGCAGCTTGTTCATTGAGCAATCCCCATTAATTGAAGAAGCAACAATTGAGGCTTCGTTTGATACACTCCATGAAACGCTTTCAGGTACCGGCCTTATTGGAGGGGCAGAGGCTACCCTTTCTTATTCAAGTACGGCTGCTGACACCTCTCAACTTGTTATTAGAAGCCAGAATGCAGGGCGAACCTTATTAGGCCTTAACATACTGGATACAATTCGTGGCGGCGAGCTTTTGTTAATAAACACATATAAGAACAAAGAGTTTGATAATTTTAATACGAAAATAAGGGTGACTGATTTTAGTGTTATTGAAGCGCCAAAATCTTTACGCGCATTATCCGTGCTCTCTGTTTCAGGTTTATATTCCTTAATAGAAGGGGATGGAACTAAATTTGCGGTAGGAATTGCAGATATAGAAACGAATGGGCAAAGGCGTATTTTAAATGATGTTCGCGCAAGTGGAGAGGCTATCAAATTTCAATTAGCAGGGGAATATGACAGACAAACAGATGAAATTCAGGTAAGAGGAATATTAGCGCCTTTAAGCTTGATATCCGACATAATAGGGTTCATTCCGCTAGTAAGAAATATTATAACTGGTCAAGATAAAACAGGGTTGCTAGCCACTCAATTCGAGATGTCAGGTCAACTATCTGATCCCGTTACCACCATTAATCCTGCTACAGTCTTAGCGCCGGGCGCTATCAGAAATATATTGTCGCCTGGCTGGCTTACAAAAGAATCAGGCATTCGCCTTGAGCCATTGCAACAAGACTAAAATTAAAAACGTTTATATAAGGGTTAAGATTGCGTGGCGCTTTTTACCTGCGGATAGTTGAAGTTTCCCCTCCGCGCCAAAATCATCTGTTGTTAATTGAATAGCGTCATCAGTAATTACCTGATTATTAATTTTAGCGCCGCCGCCTCTAATCAGGCGTCTTACCGCACCTTTGCTATCTGCAAGTCCAAGTTGAACAAAGGCATCAAGCACTGAAAACGCATTTAATACATCTGCAGATACATCCAATTGAGGCAAGCCCTCAGACATCACCCCTTCATTAAAGGTATCTGATGCAGTTTTGGCGGCTGCAACCGCATTTTCTTCACCATGACATAATTTAGTGACTTCATTTGCCAGTATTATTTTAGCTTCATTTATTTCAGCACCCCTAAGCTCGGCCAGCCGTTCGATCTCATCCAAAGGCAATTCAGTGAAAAGTTTTAGGAATCTTTCTACATCAGCGTCTTCTGTATTTCTCCAAAATTGCCAGAAATTAAAACTCGATAATCTCTCTTCATTAAGCCAGATTGCGCCAGTAGCAGACTTGCCCATCTTAGCACCTGTAGCTGTGGTAATGAGTGGGGAGGTAAGTCCAAATATTTCTTGAGTATCAACCCTGCGTGTTAGGTCGATACCAGTTACGATGTTCCCCCATTGGTCAGAGCCGCCCATTTGCAGCTCACACCCATAGCGTCTTCGCAATTCCATAAAATCATATGCTTGTAGAATGGCGTAATTAAATTCAAGAAAAGATAGGTTTTGTTCTCGCTCAAGCCTAAGTTTGACAGAATCCATGCTAAGCATACGATTAATGGAAAAGTGACTGCCAAAATCCCGTAAAAAACGAATATATGATAATGGTTCGAGCCAATCTGCATTATCAATCATAATGGCGTCAGTAGGATTATCACCAAATTTGAGGTATTTTTCGAAGATTTTTAGAATGCCTGCTTTGTTCTGCGCTATGTCTTGATCAGATAAAAGCGGGCGCGCTTCATCTTTGCCAGAAGGGTCCCCAATTTTTGTAGTGCCTCCGCCCATCAGTACTATCGGCTTATGTCCAGTATTCTGTAACTGACGAAGCATCATTATTTGAACAAGAGAGCCTACATGCAGACTATTTGCAGTGCAATCAAAGCCGATATAAGCTGTTATTGGCCTTGAATCACATCTATTATCCAATCCATCAAGATTAGTTGCTTGATGCATATAGCCTCTGCTTGTGATACGATTTATAAATTCAGAATGATAGGCGAGCTGGCTCACAAAAAAATCCTTAACCTATTAATGTTCGAACGGGCTGGTTGGTATAGGTTGTGCGAGCATCCACATATTTTTCGACCTCATCCATTGCTTCATTAAGGTGCGCACTGAAAAACTGGTTTGCCCCGTCTATGATGCCAACATCAATCGTAACACCTTTTTGTTTTGATATTTTATCAACAAGTTGAAGAATGCGCTCGCTTGTGACTTGTGAATTCTCTCCGCCTTGAACAATTAGGCCAGATACAGGGCAGGGCGCTAGGAACGTAAAATCATGGGTGCTTGCAGGCGGCGATACAGAAATAAAACCAGTGATTTCAGGGCGACGCATCATAAGTTGCATTCCAATCCATGAACCAAATGAAAATCCCGCAATCCAGCATTCGCTTGATCCTGGATGCTGGTCTTGTAACCAGTCCATTGCAGTAGCTGCATCAGCAAGTTCGCCCTCACCATTATCGTAAGAACCCTGACTTTTGCCAACGCCTCTGAAGTTAAACCGCAACACTGAAAATCCGCGCGCTTGAAACAATTTATATAAAGCAAAGGTAATACGATTATTCATCGTCCCTCGCTTATTGGGTTCAGGATGTAGGATGATGGCTGTTGGCGCATCTGGCCTGTTTCCTGGCATGTAACGACATTCTAACCGGCCTTCAGGCCCATTAATAATAACTTCTGGCATATAAAATCCACATTTGGTTTGAGCAGACGCTAAAAAGTTTATATACGAAGTGAAAATAAATACCAAGTATGTTGATAATTTTCTAAAGAATCTTAATTATTTTCTATATTAAATATTTTTAACCATGTTATTTTTTTTGTAATGGCGTAACTAAATGTCAAAACTGTTAAAAATGACACACAAACCGCACAGAAATGGTAGGGGAAGAGCAATGCTAGGTAAGCTTCGATCTGACTTAAAGGCAATAATGGAACGTGATCCTGCTGCGCAAGGCGTGTTTGCAGCTATTTTTTTATATCCAAGTTTTCATGTATTATTGTTTCACCGTATCGCACATCCTTTATGGAGATGGCATTTTAAATTTATTGCGCGTGCGATAATGTTGTTTGCACGCTGGTTTACAGGTATTGAAATTCACCCACAGGCAAAGATCGGTGCAGGCTTGTTTATCGATCATGGCATGGGTGTTGTAATTGGCCAAACAGCAACGATTGGTGAGAATGTAACCTTGTATCACGGCGTCACGTTGGGCGGCGTTAACCCCGCCGAAAATTCAGATTCTCAGCGTGATGTAAAACGTCATCCAACTGTAGGGGATAATGTGATTATTGGGGCAGGGGCACAAATTTTAGGGCCTATAACAATTCATAAATGCGCACGCATTGGCGGTAATTCTGTTGTTACAAAGGATGTTGGGGAAGGAATAACAGTCGTTGGTATTCCCGCAAAACCAGTGGCAAGACGGCGCGCTAATGAGCGTTTTACCGCGTATGCGGTCTCAGATATGACTGCAACAGATCAAACAGAAAAAACACTCTCTTGGATGTCTCAGCAGATAATACAAATGCAAGAGCAGATTGAGGTGCTACAAAAACGTCAAACAGTAAACCCATCCTCTGACCTTCATGAAACTGGTAGCGATAATACACCCAATATTAGCAAGTTGGAAAATAAATAGAATTATCCAAGCCAATTTTTATGAGCGTTATTTATGAAAGTGCAAAAGAAAATTGCATCTTCTTTGTTCACAAGGGTACAATTTTTTAGCTAAGTTATTTGGGGTCAGTTTATAAAGTAATGCGCCAGCCAGTTTATCTTGATTACAACGCTTCTGCACCGCTGAGGCCGGAAGCAGCTGAATATATGACTTCGTTAATGGGGCCTGCGCGCAACCCATCCTCTATTCATTCTTTTGGCAGGTCTTCCAAGCTTATTATGGAAACAGCACGCGTTGAACTTGCTGAATTAGCAAGGGGCGATGCCAGCGGATTTATGTTCACAAGTGGCGGCACAGAAGCAAATAATACAGCATTGTTGGGATTTGAGAAGGTTATCACCTGCGTGGTTGAACATGATGCTGTTTTGGCGGCACGTCCAGATGCCCACAAGATAAATGTTGGAAATGATGGTGGAATTAACCTTGCTGAATTAGATTTAGCATTGCAACAGGCTAAAAACAGGGGTGGAGAAGTACTAGTATCAGTGATGCTTGTTAATAACGAGACCGGCAGAATTCAGCCGATTGAAAAGCTTTTAGAAATGTGCCAAGCCTATAATGTTGCGTTCCATAGTGATATGGTGCAAGCACTTGGGAAAATCCCCATTAAATTGGACGAATGGTCACGCTCTGGTCTTACGATGGCTAGTTTTTCAGCTCATAAAATAGGTGGCCCGCCAGGCGTTGGTGCCTTATGGATAGCGCCTGGAAGGCAGGTGCCGCAACTTCTAAAAGGTGGCGGGCAGGAGAAGGGACGCCGTTCTGGAACAGAGAATATCTACGGTATTGCTGGGTTTGGTGCTGCGGCAAAATCTGCCTCTAACTGGCAGGATCATGCTAAACTTTGGCCTAAATGGCGCTCTGATTTTGTCTCAAAACTCCAACAAGCCTGTCCTGATATTGTGCTTACAACTAAGGATGCACCATGTGTAAATAATACGGTTAGCCTGTTATTGCCTGCGGTGTCTGCTCAGATCGCTGTAATGTCTTTAGATATGGATGGATTTGCGATTAGCTCTGGTGCTGCCTGTTCTTCTGGTAAGGTGCAGGAAAGTCATGTTATAAAAGCAATGGGATTTGGCTCGCTGAGTAGTCATGTTATTCGTATTTCTTTTGGATGGGAGAATAGCCAAGATGACATTTCAGCCCTTGCAGATGCATTGATTGCGATATACAAACGCCATCAAGAAAAATAATTTTGATAGAAGCAGTAGGTTAGAAAATGCCTGTTATAACTTTTATAAAATCAGATAATAGTGAACATCAAATAGAAGTAAGAGACGGCGTCTCCTTAATGGAAGCAGGCCGCGATTCTAATATGGGGATCGAGGGAACCTGTGGGGGCAGCTTGTCCTGTGCGTCCTGTCATGTCTATTTCGCTCAGGCCGATTATGAAAAAATAGGCGAGCCTTCAGAGGACGAGGCGGATATGTTAGATCTGTCTTTTAATCTAACCCCTACCTCACGGCTTGGTTGTCAGATTCGGGTTAGCGAAGCGCTATCTGGATTACGTGTGCATATCCCTTCGGATTTCTGATAATACTGCCAGCAAGGTCTGTTTTATGTCAAATAACATACTAAATTCTCTTGGCATTTCTAAACCCGTTTCAGAAACGCGTGTGGTTGTAGCAATGTCAGGCGGTGTTGATAGCTCAGTTGTTGCCGCAATGTTAAAAAAAGAAGGCTATGAGGTTATTGGAATTACGCTCCAGCTTTATGATCACGGGGTTGCCGTTCAGGCAAAAGGCGCATGTTGTGCTGGCGCAGATATTCATGATGCAAGACAGGTTGCAGCGCGCCTTGATATTCCACATTATGTATTAGATTATGAAACCCTTTTCAAACAGCAGGTGATGGATGATTTTGCTGATTCTTATCTAGCGGGTCATACTCCAATCCCATGCGTTAAATGTAATCAAACGGTTAAATTTAAAGATTTGCTAACAACTGCCAAAGATCTAGGTGCTAATTGTCTTGCAACAGGGCATTATGTGCAACGACAATTGCTTGACGGTCATGCTTGTTTGCGGCGCGGTATCGACCAGCAAAAAGATCAATCCTATTTTCTGTTTGCAACAACTCCTGAAGAGCTTGATTATTTGCGGTTTCCTTTGGGAGCTATGACCAAGGATGAAACAAGAGAACTTGCTATAAAATACGAGCTAAGTGTTAGTGACAAGCCGGATAGTCAGGATATATGTTTTGTTCCAAATGGGCGCTATGGAGATGTTGTGCGCCGATTAAGACCAGGTGCAATAACGCCAGGTGTTATTCGCCATTTAGATGGCCGTATTCTTGGAAAGCATCTAGGCATAATAGATTATACGATAGGTCAGCGACGCGGGCTTGGCATTGGCGGGCGAAAAGATGAGGGCGAGGATAATACGCCATTATATGTGGTCGCTATAGATGCAGACGCGCACGAGGTGATTGTTGGTCCTCAACACGCCCTTGCATGCCGGGATGTGTATTTGGACGAAGTTAATTGGCTCGTCCCAAGCTTGATGGATAAAAGGGATGAGAGCGCGCAAGGTATAGAAGTTTTTGTTAAATTGCGGAATACAGCCCCTGCCAGTCCAGCTAAGTTATTTTTAAATAGTGACCGCTCAGCTCATCTAGTTTTGGAAAAAGCAGAATATGGAATAGCAACAGGCCAGGCAGGTGTTATTTATGATGGAAGTGATGCTTCGCTTATGCTGGGTGGTGGCTGGATAAGTTCTGCCCCGCTATCCGGGGCTTTAGCTGTCTGAAATTGATTTCAGGTTTCTTGGTTAATTTATTAAATCTGGATATTTGATAGGGCGTTGTGTTATCATACGTGCGAGCTTGTACAAGAATGTATCATTTTTTGGCTTGACCATAACGTATGAATGGTTTTTAAACATACAAACCCAAACGACTATTATGGCGGAGTAGCTCAGCTGGTTAGAGCAGCGGAATCATAATCCGCGTGTCGGGGGTTCAAGTCCCTCCTCCGCTACCAAATTTTATCCCCGGAAATTGAAGGTAAATTATGCTTACAGCGGTAATCCGTTGTTTGATTTTTTTGTATCTCATTATCCAAGATCTGTCTATTCCTGAATGACCGGTGTGACTAGAGTTTGACCAGCGTGATTATCGTTGGCGTGACGTTATCATCGTTGAATAACAATTGGGATTAAAACGATTTTGCATATTTGCACATGAGTTTTTTTATATAACTTATGTAACTGGTAGGAAATACGCATGAGTTCTAGGCTCTACATTTAGGTCTAAATAATTTAGCTAAGCCAATAATTTATCAGAACGATTATGTTTCCTAAGAAAACTCATGCACACATGCAGACTCATGAATAGCTGAAAGTTAATTCGCGTTCTTAGGCAAGATAAAGAATGGCTGGGATAATCCCTAGAACGTTTCTATATAAAGAATGCTCTGGGGCATTGTAATGGGACGATAAGAACTGAACGTGTGCAGCCATTAGGTCAAAGCAAAAATGAGCGAGAAGACAAATTAATATGGCTCGGATGTTACTTTTGGTCAGCCTCTCCAATCTTTTATATGAGGTGGTTTGCTAATTGGTAATATCATATTTTTGACAGAGTAGTACTGCTATTTAAGGATTATCACAACACGTTCATAGGACATAGAGTTTGGCTGACATAACATAGCAAAGAAGAGGCGCTTATCTTAAAATATATCTTCAAGCCAGTAGGGATTAGACCAAGCCATTCGCCCTCCGGCATCATTAATTGTGATGCGAAACCAAGGTGTTTTTAGCTGAGTAAGATCAAATTCAGCCTTTGAGATGTTCATCCCGTTGACACTTTTTGCAAAATGCCCAGCCCCACACAGGGTAATATTCATAGCCGGTGAACAATTTAAAAACAAAACACCATTATCGACGTATAAATCGTTTATCTCAACACCTGATGATGAGTAATGCTGTCCCCCTTTTAGGGCGGACACTATATCATCGGCAGTATAGCTGTTTGATGCAACCATTACCCAACCACCCCCTGCATCTGGCATCTTGAAATGTGAATCATCTGTTGCTGTAATTGATATACGGTGACCTTCTTGTAATAGCGTGTCAACAACCGCTACACCACTGGATCGACCAGATCCAATTCGGCAAGAGTGATTATAAATCTCTACCCCATGCGCATGACTTACTTGCAGGGCTTCATCGGTAGTCATACTGTACCACTCAGGGTGGGCGATGGTCACAAAAGCGCCTGCGGATTTTGCTCTTGATACCAGCTCAAACACGGTTTCATTTTTACTCGCCATTTCGAAATCAAAAGGAAGCCCATTAGCAAGGATATGCCATAGGCTATCCTGATCATATTTTTTGCCAAAGCAGTGTAGTTCCGCAGATGGGATTGCAATGAATGTCTCTGTGTTCAAAAATGATGCATCGAGAACTGTTTGTGCAGAAAACCTAGGATTGTTCCATAAATGGTCAGACAAACAAATAAAGTCGTATCCTAAAGATTTATAAATTGATGCAACTTGTTCGGGAGGATGTATACCATCCGAATGAGTGGAATGCCCATGGAGATTTCCCCGCAAATACCGCATTTCTCTAGATGAAGGAAGCAACGAGTTCATAATTAAGCGTAATGAATGTTTATCTCATTTTTGTGAAGATGTTGCAGCATACTTCTAGATTTATCGATTAAAATTAGCATTTCTAAAAGATTTAAAGAAAATAAGATCAATCCTTATTTTCACAATTTTAGTGCATAGGTATATGCCCGTTGCTTTCTAGAAGCGACTTTAATCCCTGCCGATAAGTTGGAAAGCTTAATTTTATGCCTAACTCAGGGCCCACAATCATAGAGCGTAAACGCCGTTTTGAGACATAAAAAGAGCGTGCCATAGGTGTTAATTCAGCATCCTCAAATGCGATTGGTTTTGGTGGTTCTATGCCAAGAAGTGAGGCTGCATATCGTACCACTTCTCCTTGTGAGGCAGGTTCCTCATCACATAAGTTTATTATACGTGACGGGCGCGGTTTTGCCATTGCGGCAATGATTATATTTGTGATGTCTGTTTGATGTATTCGGTTTGATAGCTGACCTTCTTTTGCAATGATACGCGCGCTTCCTTCTAACAGATTTAAAATGGCATTTCGCCCTGGGCCATAAATACCTGCTACCCTGAATATTTCTGCATGGCATGCTTTCTGCCATTCCTGTTCTGCAATTAATCGCGCAAGACCGCGCTTTGTAGTAGGTGCCGCTGGAACGCTTTCATCAATAAAACCCTGCTCTTGGTCAGGATAAACTGAGGTTGCTGAGACGTATCCAACCCACCCTGAAAATGTGTGGAGCTCTTGTTGGTGAGCTCTCAAAACGGGGTCATAGCCAGCAAGTGCAGAAATGGTTGTGATAATGTGACTTGCTCTAGATAGATGGACATTTAAATCAGCGATTTGCCCTCCATCTTCGAATTTTAGGATTTGCCAGTCATTTGGAACATTAGGCTCAAGGAGTTTTGGATTTCTGGTTGTTCCAGTTATTTGCCAGCCCTTTTGATGCAGTGCTCTTGCTAGATGTTGTCCAACATACCCAAGACCAAAGATGAATAAGTGATTATTCTTGCTCTTTTTCAACGAATTCTTTCCCGCCATAACATATAGCTATCCATAACCCAGCCATGCCTCTTGCGCGCATTTTTTCTTGTTTCAACTATGAGATCACAAACCTCGGCTAGCTTGCCGTCGATTAATACTTCATTCTCCATGCCAAGATAAGCGCCCCACCAAATGTGATATAAATCTAGCGTTAAGGATGTAAAGGCGCAATTTCCATCCAGCATAATGATGGCTGTATCAACGCCTTCTGGAAAACCAAAATCAACCAGCTGTCGTCCTGTGGTTATAATAAAAGGCTTGCCAATTTCATTAACAGGTATTTTATGAGCAGCGGTTAATGCCTGCACCGCAGTTATTCCAGGCGTTACTGTGACAGTTGCTGCCGGCTTTAGGCGTTTGGCAATTCTAAGTGAGCTATCATATAATGACGGATCGCCCCAGATGAGAAGTCCAACAGAATTAATCTGTCTGGCCAGGGCCTGTTTAGCTGTTTTGATACAATCAGCCCAAATCTCAGCAATAGCATCATGCCATTCTTCTACTGCTACAAGATAGGGTTTATTATTATCGCGAACTGGTAAATCAAATTCAAATAGGGGAGGGCTGTCTTCTGCAAGCAACTTATTACAAATCTGGTGCCGCAAATCAGCGAGGTCGCTTTTGCTATTTCCCTTTCGAGGAATAATAAGGATATCTGCGGCCTTTAACTGCTGGATTGCCTGAATGGTTATATGTGCTGGATTGCCAGTGCCAATACCAACAAGAAATAACTCAATTGTCATCACTATTATCCATATCAGCTAATGGCCCATAGAGTATCAATGCAGGACTGGGAGAGCTATCGCTATCAAGCTTTTTTGCAAGTTTGCTAATTGTTGTTCGCTTTAACGTTTGTTCAGGAGTTGCTACTGCCTCTGCTAATAATGCTGGGGTATCATCTGGAAGGCCATATTCTGCAAGCAATTTCTGCATTTTAGAAAATGTCTTTTTCCCCATAAAAACAACGGTAATAGCCGCTGGATCTGCCAAAGCAGGAAGGTTAAAATCATCAGGTAATTCACCTGTTACATCGCGGCCAGTAATAAATTGAATACGTCTTGCGCTAAGCCTTCTTGTCATGGGAATGCCGGCAGCAGCGCTGGCGGCAAAGGCAGAGGAGACACCTGGAATGATTTCATAAGAAATATTAGCCTCTCTCAAAGCAGATATTTCTTCTTCCAATCTTCCAAACAAGCCAGCATCTCCTGATTTTAGACGAACAATCTGACCACCATTTTTGGCATATTCAACAAGTAGCTGGCTGACGGCGTGCTGTTTAGGTGACGGCAGATTAGCACGCTTGCCAACCCCGACAAGATCAGCATCTGCGCGTGCATGTTGTAAAATCGGGCCTGATGATAAATCATCAAATAAAATAGCATCTGCTTTTTTTAACCTGTTGACAGCTTTAAGCGTTAATAATTCAGGGTCACCTGGGCCAGAGCTTACAAAACTAACAAAACCAGCCATTAATCAGCCTTTGCAATCAAATGAAAAAATGTACCTGTTACATGACCCCGCACAGAGCCAGTTTCTTGTACTTCATCACCCGATGCATCAACAACCGTAAATAATGCATCATCTGGCTGAGAAAGTATTTGGCTGTAGTGAAACTCGTGGCCTCTCCAAGATGAGTTTTTGATGAATAGCTTGGTATTACAAATAGCCGTTGCCTTGCGATACCCTAAATGAAATTTTCGCTTTTCATAACTTGTCACAAGCCCAAGCAGCCCAAGCATCTTGTGTTCTGTGCCATTTTTATCAATCAAGGATTTACCAAGCACCATATATCCGCCGCATTCGCCGTGGACTGGCCGTGTTTTAGCGTGCGACCTTATTGCCGCAAAGCATTTATCTGCGCTTGCTAACCGTCCTGCATGAAGTTCGGGATATCCCCCAGCAAGCCAGATTGCATCTGCATCGCTATTGGGGGGCTCATTTGCAAGCGGAGAAAAATAAGAGATTTGCGCACCTTGTTCTCGCCAATGTGATAATAAATGAGGATAGGTGAAGGAGAAAGCTTCATCACGTGCAAGTGCAATATGCTGACCTGGTGGTGGTACAGAAGCAACAGAAAGTGGATTTGAAATGGTCTTAGCCTCTCCCAGCTCAATAATTCTGTTTATATCCACATTCTCAGCTATAAAGGATGCATAATCGCCAATTGCCTTATTGAGATCTGGATGTTCGATGGCTTGTATTAATCCTAAATGACGCTCTGGCAGAGCAAGATCGCCTCTACGCGGTAATACACCTAAAACCTCGATGCCTGCTTGTTCCATGCCAAGTCTCGTTAATCTCTCATGGCGCGGACTTGCCACACGATTTAAAATCACGCCTGCAAAAGGTAAATTTTTCTGATAGCTTGCAAATCCATGTGCGGTGGCAGCAGCTGATTGAGCCTGTCCTTTAATATCCAGCACTAAAATAATTGGCCAGTTAAAGAAACGAGCTGTCTCTGCGGTGGAGCCATACCCATAGGCGCCCTTTTGGGCAACGCCGTCAAATAAACCCATAGAGCCTTCAGCCAAAATAATATCAGCCCCTTTGCTATGCTGGGCAATTCCATGCATGAGCGTATCTGACATCGCCCAGCTATCAACATTATAAGATGGTCTGCCAGCAGCTGCTAAATGAAAGGCTGGGTCAATATAGTCAGGGCCGCTCTTAAAGGGCTGAACCGAGAGGCCGCGCTCGCGAAGAGCACGCAGCAAGCCAAGCATAATGGTTGTCTTGCCAGCGCCAGAATTAGGGGCAGAGATGAGCAAGCCTGGCGGCAGATTCATGTCTTTATTCCTTTTTGAGCTGGCGTTTCTTGTTTTGGCTTGGCTTGATTTGGATTAGGTCTGAAGCGGCGAACATAATTAGATGCATATAGCCGGCTATTCTTAAATCCGTCATCATCCAAGCAAGCACCGACAAGTATAATAGCGGTTCGCTCTATTTCCTCGGATATCTCATTCTGGATTGTGGATAATAGCCCTGTGATAATTTGCTGATCTGGCCAGCTGGCGCGATAAATAATAGCAACAGGACAATCTTCCCCATAAAATGGAATAAGTGTGTTTGTGACATAGTTTAAATTGTGAATGGATAAATGAATAGCCAAAGTTGCACCGGTTTTGGCAAAATTCTCAAGGCTTTCATTATCCGGCATAGCAGAAGCCCGTCCTGGTGTTCTGGTAAGAACAACAGATTGGACTAACCCTGGAAGGGTAAGCTCTGTTCCAAGAGAGGCCGCAGCAGCTGCAAAACTTGGCACTCCAGGGGTTATAGACACATCAATCTTGGCTTGTTTTAAGAGTCTGACTTGCTCCCCCATAGCAGACCATATTGACAGATCGCCTGAATGAAGGCGTGCCACATCATGACCTGCATTTGTGGCATTTCTGCATTCTTCTATAATCCCATCAAGATCTAGAAATGCTGTATTAATAATAGTCGCATTACTTGGACAATATGCCAATATTTCATCTGGAATAAGCGAGCCAGCATAAAGACATACTGGGCATTGGGAGATAATTTTCTGCCCTCTTATGGTAAGTAGATCAGGCGCTCCCGGGCCTGCTCCTATGAAATGTACTGTCATAAATTTGCCCCCTTTGCAATCGCGCAAACTGCATATCTATCACTTGAGATGGCGCGTGCGGCTACTAACCTAGCCGGAGTTTTGAAAATAGCAAGAGCCGCTGCTTCTGCAACACTTCCAGTATGTCTTGCTTTTATAATTTTGGCAGATTGGGTATCGGTGATGGCACTCGCAATAGCGTCCTTTTTAATGCCGTAAATGGGAAGGGCCAGTTTTTTTGCAAACGCACATAATGCTTCATGTGCAATCTTATCTTCTGGCACACAAATTCCAGAATAATGATCTGTTTTTGGTAGTTTTGACAATGCAGATTCAAAGCTTTCAAGTGATGCATTTTGCCGAAAACCACATCCGATCATGAAATGCCAACGCATTGTCTAGCGATACCCTTTTGTTACTATCCATTGCGTAATAGGGAAGCTCGCCTTCCAGCCATGCATCCTGCCTATTCCTTCAAGCTGCGATATCTCAAGCCTTTGTATATTGCCACCAAATCGCGCTTGTATTGAGGTTAGCAATCTGTCTGTCTCAATCGTAACCCCATTTGCAACTATCCGTGTGCCATCGCTAATATGCGTCCATAATAAATCAAGTAGTGGCTGGTTTAGCCCACCTCCGATAAAGATACAATCTGGCCTTTCAAGGTGATGTATAGCATCTATGTTGTCTGATTTCACAACCACAAGCTGGTCAACACCAAGTGTTATCGCGTTTTGTCTTATCGTATCAGCACGCTTTGGCTGTTTTTCAACTGCTGTTGCCTTCATTAAAGGACCAGATAGTAGCCATTCTATTCCTATCGAGCCAGAACCAGCGCCTAAATCCCACAAATGCTCTCCCGCTCGAGGCGCTAATGACGAAAGTGTAAAGGCTCTTATAGCTTGCTTGGTAATCTGACCATCATGAATAAACCAGCTATCTGGTAGGCCAGAGCTTGATTGCATCACCTCTCCATTTCCTGCAATATCAAGAGCAACCATAACAGGATGCGCATATTCAACCTCTTTTAATTCATCAGCGCGTATTTTTGTTATTTTTTGGTTTGGCCCTCCAAGCGATTCAAGACAGGTAATATGTGTTTTGCCAAAACCTATATTGCAAAGATAGGAGGCAAGCTGGCTTACAGATGAGCCATCTCGCATAGTTGCGATAATGTTACGATTTGGAGCAAGATGCGGGCGCAATCTTGAAATAGGGGCGGCGTGTAGTCCAATACAAAGGGTTTTCTCCAACGCCCAGCCTAATTCTGCGGCACAGAGTGAAAAGCAACTATGGCTTGGAAGTGCAAGCCATTCATCAGAGCCAAGATGTGATGTGATTTGCGTGCCTGCACCAAACCAAAACGGATCACCAGAGGTAAGCATAACAGATGGCTCGCCACGTCTTGAGCGTACCATTTCCACCCCGTCAGAAAAAGGCACAGGCCATTCAGCTAAATCAGCATCACAGTCAGGCAGCATAGACAAATGCCGCGTCGGGCCTATAATATAGCGAGCAGAGGCAATATGGTGTTTAGCCTCTTTTGACAGCGTGTCAAAGCCGCCGCTATCCATCCCAATAATAATTAACCAAGGGTCATTTTTCATGCTACAAAATCTCTTAATACTAGGGGGTACAACTGAAGCATCATCCTTAGCACATCTTATCTCTAAAACAGAATTTAACGCTACTATTTCCTATGCTGGGCGTGTGGAACGTATCCGTCAACAACCAATCCAGAAACGAATTGGCGGCTTTGGCGGGGTAGCGGGCCTTGCCTCTTATATTACCGCCAACGGCATTACACATCTTGTAGATGCAACACATCCATTTGCAGCCCAAATGAGCCAGAATGCTATTTTAGCCTGCCAGCAAACAAATATACCATTAGCGGCACTAACACGTCCACAATGGCAAAAACAAAAAGCAGATAACTGGCATTTGGTGCCTGATATCAAAGCAGCGGCAGCTGCGCTTGACGGCGATCCAAAGCGTGTCATGCTTGCAATTGGGCGTATGCATTTAGCCCAATTTTATAATAATTTGCAGCATTTTTATCTATTGCGCCTAGTAGATAGACCTGAAGTGCCTCCTGCATTTCCAAATCAAGTAATCGAAGTCTCGCGGGGGCCATTTAACACAGCTCAAGACACATTATTGTTATCCAAATATAAAATTGATTTGATCGTTGCAAAAAATGCAGGTGGCAAGGCTGCCTATGCAAAGATTGAAGCAGCCCGCCAATTAGAGATTAAAGTCATCATGATTGAACGACCTGTCATCGCAGATAGGCTGACATTCTATAATCCAGAAGAGGTAGTTCACTGGATATCTGTATCTGGATAACTGCGAGGTGTATAAATCCATTCTCGCTTATTCTGCTTTATAATTCGGGTTTGGCTTGAGCCAACAATAACAAGAGTTCGCATATCAGCCATTTCTGCGTTGGCTTTGCAGATAGGCACTATTTGCACGGTTTCTTCTTTTGTTGTAACAGCTCTTGCAAACATAATGAGCCTGTCTGGCTCGCACTTAAATTGCAGCAATTTAAGGGTTTTCTCAAACCCTTCTGGGCGTGATTTTGAGCGAGGATTATAAAAGGCCATTGCAAAATCTGCCTCCACTGCTCCTAACAGGCGCTTCTCGATAATAGACCATGGTTTCAGATTATCACTTAGATTAATCACGCAGAAATCATGACCAAGAGGAGCACCAACCAGTGCAGCCGCCGCGAGCATCGCTGTAATCCCAGGCAGTATTTCAATATCTATATCCTGCCATTTTTGCAGATTTTTTTCTAACGCTTCGAATAAAGCAGCTGCCATTGCAAATACACCAGGATCACCAGAGGATACAATTAAAACAATACCTCCTGCTTGTGCCAAAGTTAGTGCATGCTCTGCTCGCTCTATCTCAACTCTATTGTCGGAGGGATGCAACGTAACGCCTTGTTTGGGTGTAATTTTGTCTATGTAGGGAATATAGCCAATTATATCTGTTGCAAGATTTATCGCTTGTGTTACCTGCGGTGTGATTTGTGCAGGATCGCCAGCGCCAAGGCCAACAACAATCACTCTTCCACTCATGGCCGTCTTCCTTGTCCATGTAGAATGATAATGGAAAAATAAGGCACTTTTTCTGCTTTATAGTTAGATAATGGTTGCACCTTTTGCTCAGCCATAGCTGCATATTCTACGATAAACGCATCCTCAAACCGACCTGTTATTTTAAGGGCGTGTTTGATTTTGGGTAAATTCCGCCCGATTTTCATTATTACAGCTGCATTAGTATCTCGTAATTGGTTTTCAAGAATGGTGGCATCCAGAGTTCCCATCAAAATAGTGAGGATATCATCCCCCCAACTTATAGGTATTTTGGTAGCCGTCCAGGCAGCTGACATGCCAGTAATCGCAGGCACAACCTCCACCGGCAAGGTGTCTTTAACGCGACTGTAAATATGCATGAAAGATCCATAGAAAAAGGGATCTCCCTCACATAATATAATCACATCTTCACCGGCCAGCGACAAGGATGAGATATGCGCACAACATTTGGTATAAAAGTCAGACAAAATTTCATTATAGCGTGGGTCAGATAGCGGAATTTCAGTTGTAATAGGATATTCCATTGCAAATTCTATTACATCCTCAGACAATAAAGAGCTGACGATTTGGCGAGCACGGCCAGCGCGCCCAGCCTTTCTGAAAAAAGCAATATGTCTTGCTTCGCGTACTAGCTTATCTGCTCGCACGCTTAATAAGTCTGTTGCACCAGGGCCAAGCCCAACGCCATAAATTCTGCCTTTCGGTATCATTTGGGTTTAATCATTTGGATTTTTTCTCACCTGACTATTCTATTCAATATGGCTAGCAAGGGCGTTTATCGCGGCAACTGTAATAGCGCTACCGCCAAGCCTGCCAGTGGTAATACAGCATGGCACAGGCGCTGATGATAGTAAGGCCTCTTTACTCTCACGCGCGCCAACAAATCCAACAGGACATCCAATAATTGCAGCTGGGCGAGGGTAATCTGGGTCTTGGAGTAAATTTAGAAGATGAAATAAAGCAGTTGGCGCATTTCCAATTGCAACTACGCCGCCTTCCAAATAGGGACGCCATAATTCAATTGCAACAGCAGATCTTGTATTACCAGCATTCATGGACATTGCGTTAACGCGAGGGTCTTGCAATGTGCAAATAATTTGATTGCTCTTTGAAAGTCTTGAGCGGGTAATGCCCTCACTAACCATTTTTGTATCACATAATATAGGAGCCCCTTTTTCTATAGCAGCACGAGCCTCTACCGCAAAATCAGAGGTGAATTTTATTGATTGTGCAAGCGTCACCATGCCAGATGCATGTATCATACGCACTGCAATAACTTCCTCTTCTGCTGTAAATGCTGATAAATCAGCTTCAGCCCGTATTGTTGCAAATGATTCCCTATAGATTGCAGCACCATTTTTTTCGTAATTAAAGAGCATTTTTTTCTAGTCTTTTGAAGGTTAAATTTGAAGGTTCAGTAACGCATCCATCAATGCAGATTCCGATAGAGATGTATAAGAAGGCTTATCCCACGCACATCCATTTTCCAACATATTATAAGAGCCACGCTCCCCTATTATGCAGATATCGCTATTGGATGGCATGGCGCATCCCTTGCTGCATCCAGATATATGATATGATTTTCCGGCCAGAATTACTTGGCTTTCACATATTTTTGACGCGAGTTGCTTTGTGATTATGCTTGCGCTCGTGCAGGCGGGCATGCCTGCGCAAGCAGTGACAAGATACCTTAAATCGTCTTTTGAGGTGATGAATTGCTGGCCTAGCGCTGCCGTTTTATCAATAACCAGACATCGATTTATGGAGAATATTATCTCTTGCGTTTGGTCTGCGATTTCCAATAGCTGGTCAGCTGTTATTTGACCAAATGGAAGTGCAATTACGTGCCAGTCTTCTTCACAGCCGGGGTAAAGTGACTTTGTGCTTTTACATGGCGTGGTTGTTGTAAAGATATCTGGAACATCACTATATGCAACAAGGTGATGCATTCGATTATAAGAGCGCTTCTTGTTTTGGGAGCTGACAAACCAATGAAGTGCTTGCAAAATATCGCTTTGGAATGTTTCTTCTGAGGTAACATACCCTTGCTTGCATCCATCAAGCCTTATGAGTAACTGGCCCGATTCATCTATCTCCACTCTGATATCACAAGACGCATGTTGCAGATAGCGCGTAGCGCCGCAATCAATAGCAAAGCCGAATTTTGAGGGCAGGGCAGGAAATGCGCTAGCGGCGTTATATAAAGCCTCAGCACAGCGCCAGCCAACAGATTGGCTGTCAGTGAAAGGCGCAAGTATAAGATTTAAACCATCGCGCGCTTCATGTGTTTCTACGATTCCGCTATCTTGTAAATCTTTCAACATAAGGGGATAATCGGATTGCTTCAGACCTCTTATTTGAAGGTTCGCCCTGTTGGTGATATCCATGAAACCATTTCCATGACGCTTTGATAATAATGCAATTATTTGTGCTTGATGGCTTGTCAGCCTGCTAAAGGCAGGTTTTATTCTAACCAGCAATCCATCTCCTGACATCATTGGCATAAGCGCTGATGGGCACCATCCTTTGGCTTCTGGTTTATTCATTCCATTGCCTCAAGACCAGCGCGAATAGAATTACGTCTTGTTTGCCATAAGCCTGATTCATGTAATTTCTCAAAACAGTCCTGCATAGCATTAAGGGCGTCAGGATTAACCTTGCTCATAAAGCTAATAATTTCCTGATTTCCCAAAGTAGCATCATGAAAGCTATCAAATAAATGACTTCCAACGACATTTGCAAGATTTGAAAAGGCTGCCATATGGAATAAGGTCGCCGCTATTTCCGCTGCACCGCGATACCCATGACGCATCATTCCAGCAAGCCAATCAGGGTTCGCCGCTCTTGCATGCACAACTCGTGCAATTTCTTCCGAAAGGCCTCGTGTAATAGGCTTATCAGGATTTGTATTATCTAAATGATAGAGATTTGCCTCTCCGCCAATTTCTGCCTTGGCAGCTGCAAATCCGCCTTCGTGAGCTGCATAATCTGATGATAATAGGATATCAGTCTCTGGCATGTCTTGCATATGAATAAAGCTATCTGCTTTTTGAATGCGGGCAATCAAGGCCTTTTTATTTTGAGTTATCTGCGCGCCATTAACGGCATATTGGCTGGCATTAATCCAAGCATTTGCAGCCGCTATTCTACCTTCTTTATTAAAGCGCTCTGCCGCATCACCCATGCCAAGCCCGTAAGAGGCAGGGGCAGGGCTAAATATCCGGGCTAAATCATCCTCTAGCATGCCTACAAATGGGTTGAATTCATTGCTTTCATCTCGTTCACGCAACGCATCAATCGCTTGCTGAAATAAGGTTGATAACGTTGGAAATACATCTCTGAACAGGCCAGATACGCGCAAGGTGGTGTCAATTCTGGGTCTATCTAATACCGCAAGAGGAAGAATCTCAAAACCTGTAACTCTGTCGGATCCGCTTGCCCAATCAGGCTTTACGCCCAGCAGATGAAGTGCCATGGCAAATTCCTCGCCCGCGGTTCTCATTGTAGCAGACCCCCATAAATCAACAATCACACCAGATGGCCAATCACCTGTATCTTGCAAGTGCCGCCTTACAAATTCTTCTGCTAGTTTAATGCCCTGATTATAGGCAGCTCTTGTTGGAACCGATAGCGGGTCTGTTGAATATAGATTTCGCCCAGATGGTAAAACATCATATCGCCCTCTGTAAGGAGAGCCAGAAGGACCAGCCGCAATTCTCTTTCCAGATAATGCCTCAATCATGGATTTTTGCTCATTTAGAATAGATGGTTTGGTTTCAAAAGCGGATTGTGGTTGCCCGCCTCTGCCAAAAATATGCAAACCATCCCCAAACTGACTTTCTTTTACATCACATACGAATGCATCAATTCTGGTAAGTGCTTCTGAAGTACTGCTCTCAAAATCCACTCCTAAATCCGCTGCAATTCCAAGTGATGAGGCTTCAAAGATAATATCACTTTTCAGCCTGTCACGCCTTTTGGGGTCAAGACCATCTGCGATGGAGAATTCATCAAGCAAGGATTCTAGCAGACTAAATTGCTTTGGCGCAGTTGCTTGTTTTAGAGGCGGTGGTATGTGACCAAGAGTAACAGCGCTAATGCGTCTTTTGGCTTGTGCTGCCTCGCCAGGATCGTTAACGATAAACGGATAGATGATTGGCAAATTCCCTGCCAGCGCCTCTGGCCAGCACTCGTTTGATAAAGCAACAGCTTTGCCTGGTAGCCATTCCAATGTGCCATGTGCGCCAATGTGAATAATGGCATCTGCCTTCATTTCTTTTTGAATCCATAAGTAAAAGGCAACATAGCTATGAGAGGGAGTTCGAGAAATATCGTGATAATCACTCTGTTTATTTTGCTTAATGCCTCGCTCTGGTTGTAATGCAATAACTGCATTTCCAAATGACAAACCAGCAAATTCAAATGCGCCATTTATGGCATGCGAGTCTGCTTCTGGCTCGCCCCATTCGGCATTTAGGGCTTCTTGTAAATGTGACGGCAATTTCCTTAAAGCAGTTTTATAATAGGCTATATCCCAAGATATTGTGTTATGGTTAAGAAGGCTTTCAAGAGGTTCTTTTATGGATTGTGTAAGATGACCTAAATCCTTTAATATCGCCTTAGCTGATGCAATAGCATCAAGGCCAACAGCATGTGCCATTTGCCAAGGACGGCCGGGGTAGGTGGATAAGATAAGAGCTGGTTTTTGCGCAGCAAGAGGCGTCGTTTGTAGCCTGTGCCAATTTGCAATCTTATTGCAAATCGAGTGAATGCGCTGCTCATCAGGTTGATGCCCTATGGCTGCAAATTGCAACGCTTCATCTATTGCTTCTGGTTCTTTAAAAGAAGCAACGCCAGCAAAAATACGGCCATCTACTTCTGGTAATACTACATGCATTGCCATATCTGCTGGAGACAGGCCTCTATCTCCTTCTGCCCATGCAGCGCGATTAGACGTTGAAAGTGCAATCTGAAAGACAGGCACATTCGCTATGTCAAGCGGAGAGCGGCCATCCTTGCCTCTTCCTGAAAAAGAAGTAGCGTTAATAATAAAAGCAGGTGAATAATGCACTATTTGTCTCTCTAACCAATAAGCTGCATCAGGCGCTTTTAGCGAAGGGACAAACAAACTCATTACATCAAAGCCATAGTCGCGCAATTTATTAAATAAAGCTGTTATGGGTTTGAGGTCTGCTGCTGTTATAAAAGAGCGATAAAATGTAATAAGAATAAGAGGGTTAGCGTCAAATCCCCGTGCAATAAAAGGACAACATAGATTATGTTCTGGTGTCCACGCACCAACATTACCTATCATTTTGCTACCACTTACAGGGCTTGCATATAGCCCAGCAGCGAGCGCTAACTGCGCTAAAGCTGAATGCGCTGCAACTTCGCCTCCTATCTCACACAGATGTTGCAAGCGACGCAAAGTTGATACTGGCACAGATGAGATCTCATCGAGCTGTTTGTCAGAACGGCCATCGGCTGGAATAACCGCAAATGCGATATTATGCCTCTTGGCAATTTGGGCAACCTGATTGAGCCCATAGGACCAGTAAGGCACGCCGCCAATTAAACGAATCAGAATACCGCTTGCATGGCGCAGGGTTTTTTCAATATAGGTATCAACTGAAATAGGGTGTTTTAGGGAGGCTAGATTAGCAAGCCTGATGCTTGGAAAATCATGCTCATTTTGCGTTTTAGCACGTTGCCAGCCAGCCGCAAATGCGCCAAGATCGCTATCTGAAAAAGAGAGAATGACAAGGTCTGCTGGTTGATGGTCAAGATCAACAGGCACCTCTGTTTCTTCTAATCCATGTCTTTCAACGAAAAGGACGTGCATCTGCTGGTTTAGCCCTTCAGAATTTTGTTGATCGCAGGCACATTAATGTGATCATGTTCTGCAATTACAACAAGTTGACCATTTCGCACTTCATCTGGCTGCCACATTTTATCAAATTGTGAGCGCACACGCGAGCCCACAGCCTGCACCAGAAGGCGCATCGGCTTACCTGAAATAGCCGCATAGCCTTTAACCCTTAAAATATGATGTTCGTGAGCGAGTATTTCGATTTTTTGAACAAGGGTTTCTGGCGAATCAACCTCAGCAATATTAAAAATGGCACTATCAAAATCTTCATGATCATGCTCAGGTGCCCCATCATGGTGAGAGGGTCGTTGCTCAATATCATTTTCTGCAGCCGCCCCCACCCCTAGGATAAGACGTGGGTCAATCTGTCCTTCTACTACTTCAATAATAGGTAGTTGGCGGGGAGTATTATTTGCGATGATTTGTTTTGCTTTTGCTTTATCTGCTTCATTTGCAAGGTCAGCTTTAGTAAGAAGAATAAGGTCAGCGCAGGCCACTTGATCTTCAAATACCTCCGATAACGGGGTTTCATGGTCAAGCGCATTATCTGCTTCACGTTGTGCTTCAACGCCGGCAAGATTTGGCGCGAATTGCCCTGATGCCACAGCTTCTGCATCTGCGAGCGCAATCACACCATCAACCGTAATCCGAGAGCGTATATCTGGCCAGTCAAAGGCTTTAAGCAATGGTTTTGGCAGTGCAAGACCTGAGGTTTCGATTAAGATATGTTCTGGCTGGGCGGAAAGCGACATTAATGCTTCAATCGTTGGAATAAAATCATCAGCTACTGTGCAGCAAATACATCCATTTGCCAGTTCCATTATATTCTCTTCTGGGCAATTTGGGATAGCACATCCTTTAAGAATCTGCCCATCAACGCCAACATCGCCAAACTCATTTACAATTACCGCTAGTCTTTTTCCAAGCGGGTTCTGCATTAGCTGAGAAATCAGTGTGGTTTTCCCAGAGCCAAGGAATCCTGTGATTATAGTAACCGGAATTTTTGTGATATTTTGCATTAGTACCCCTTATGCCCTTTATGATTTTTGCCGTTACTGGTCTGTCCTCAAAAACTATTATGACAGGCAATCCTTACTATTCAGCATGTATTTTATGTTAGGTCAGAATATACTGTTGAATCAAATAATGTCACTGCTCAATATCCGACCTTTCTTTTTTTATTATTTTCCAATTTCAAATAACTGGATTTATCTGCTCTTATTTACAAATATAAGCTATTTGGTAATAGTAATCTGGCTGGTAATCGTAATCTGGTTCATACTTATACCGTTAATTTAAGCCATTTTATCTCCCATCATTTTTTGAAAGAGGATATTGTTTAATGAGCGAACAAGAAGAACAATCTAAAACAGAGATTGAGCGCAATAAAACCCATAATAAAAAAATGCAAAAAATCAAAGCTGCCCGTGACAAGCTTATGGCTACTAAAATAGAGGAGAAAGGTCTGATAATGGTTCATACAGGGCCTGGAAAAGGTAAGTCCTCTTCTGGTTTTGGAATGATTATGAGATGTATCGCACATGGCATTCCTTGCGCAGTTGTGCAATTTATTAAAGGGACTTGGCGTACGGGTGAACGTGATTTTCTGGAAAAAAATTTTCAAAAAGAATGCCTTTTTATTGTATCAGGCGAGGGTTTTACTTGGGAGACACAAGATAGAGAGCGTGATATCGCAGCAGCACAGGCAGGCTGGGAAAAAGCAAAAGAGCTGATTCGCAATCCAGACATAAAATTTATATTATTAGATGAGATCAATATTGCGCTTCGATATGATTATCTGGATATTGACGAGGTTGTTGACTTTCTTCTTCATGAAAAGCCGTTAATGACACATGTTGTTCTAACAGGCCGCAATGCCAAAGACGAATTGATAGAAGCAGCAGATTTAGTAACAGAAATGTCACTTATTAAGCATCCGTTTCGTGACGGTATTAAAGCCCAAAAAGGGATAGAGTTTTAGAGAAGGTTTTGTCGGAATGTCTGCTGTAATGATACAAGGCACTGGCTCCAATGTTGGCAAGTCAGTCTTGGTTGCCGGCTTATGCAGAGCTGCTAGTAATCGCGGGCTTAGCGTCTCTCCATTTAAACCACAGAACATGTCTAATAATGCTGCAGTGACTTCTGATGGCGGCGAAATAGGGCGCGCCCAAGCATTACAGGCACGCGCCAGTAAAAAGCAATCCCATACAGATATGAACCCAATCCTTTTGAAACCTGAAACCGAAACAGGCTCTCAGTTAATCATACATGGCAAATATCATAGCTCGTTAAAAGCGCGTGAATATACTCTTATAAAACGCCAGCTATTAGCACCTGTTTTAACCAGCTTTGAAAGGCTGAAATCACAATCCGATTTGGTTATTATTGAGGGTGCTGGCAGCCCTGCTGAGATTAATTTGCGCCAAAATGACATTGCTAATATGGGGTTTGCGAGTGCGGCATCTGTTCCTGTGATATTGGTTGGTGATATTGATAGGGGGGGTGTTATTGCCCAGCTTGTCGGAACAAATGCTGTATTACCCGATAGTGACCGTGATTTGATAGAAGGATTTATCGTCAATAAATTTAGGGGTGATGTGAGTTTGTTTGATGATGGGTATGAGTTTATAAAGTCACGCACGAACTGGGAAGGTTTTGGAGTGCTCCCTTATTTTAAGGATGCGTGGCGCCTGCCTGCAGAAGATGCGCTTGATATAGCCTCCCATAGCCCCAAAGCTTCTACACATTATAAAATTGCCTGTTTATGTCTTTCCCGAATGGCAAATTTTGACGATTTGGATCCACTTTCTCAAGAAGCTGAAATAGAACTTGTTATGATAAAAGCAGGGCAAGCAATTCCAGCGGATATTGATCTTGTTCTGATACCTGGCAGTAAATCTACAATAGACGATCTGAATTTTCTGCGGGAACAGGGCTGGGATATTGATCTTAAAGCACATCATCGCCGTGGCGGTTCTATTTTGGGTATTTGCGGTGGGTATCAAATGCTTGGAACTAAAATTTGCGATCCAGACGGGATTGAAGGAGAGGCAGGAGAAACTGAGGGATTAGGTTTTTTGCAAATCCAAACAGTTATGCAAGCAGGAAAAACAGTCAGAGTTGTAAGCGCCACCCATTTTGCAACCTCTCTTGAAATTAAAGGCTATGAAATTCACCTAGGAGAGACCAACGGAGCAGATTGCGCGCGCCCTTTTGCGGTGATAGACGGAAGAAATGAGGGGGCATGCTCGCAAGATGGCCGTATTCAAGGCAGCTACGTCCATGGGCTTTTCTCGCAAGATAGGTTTCGCAAGGCGTTTCTAGATAAATTAGGCATGTCAGTCAGTGGGGTTTCCTATGATGTTCAGATAGAAGATACGCTTGATAGGCTTGCAGATCACATTGAAACATATTTGGATGTGGATAAGATTTTTGCGATTGCTCGCTAGCTTTGAAGCGCTCTCTCAAGCAGCTCCCAGCCAGTATCTGGCGGAATACCAAGCCTTATCCAATTCTCAGAATAGCTAAAAACACGGCTCCATATTTTATGTCCTGCTAGTTTATCTTGCATATTTTTTGCACTATCACACTGATATAAGCGAAATAAATCTGTGCCCCCTATAAGATGAAGCCTGTTTTGGTGAGCTATCCTATCCAGGCGTCTAGCATCATGTCTCAGCTTTATCATTGTCTGCTGGCGCCAGTTTTCATCCTGCAAAGCATCCGCGCCAATGGCAAGAGCCGGGGCTGATACAGCCCATTTTCCAGCAGCGCTCGCAAATTGGTTGAGGGTTTTACTATGAGAAAAAATAAAACCAAGCCGCAATCCTGCAAGCCCATAAAATTTACCAAGAGAGCGAAGCACTATGATATTTTGGTGCCGTTCTGTTGTTAGCGGCAAGACTGAGAGATGTGGATATAAATCACAAAAGCTCTCATCGATAATAAGTGTGCCAACACTATTTGCCAGCTCAAGAAGTTCTGTTGGCAAAAACTGTCTTCCATCAGGATTATTTGGGTTTGCGATAATAGCACAATCAGCACCTGTCATCTCATCAAGATGGTGGCAATGGGTAATATGCCAGCTAGATTTGTGTAATTGAGCTTCATATTCATTATAGCTTGGATGCAGAATACGGGCTTTTTTTGAACCTATCTTAATGATTGATGGGAAAAGCTGGATGGCTTGTTGAGCGCCTGCTAATGGCACGCCGCTGAAATTTGCCTGATAAGCGTTTTTGGCTGACTGGGCGGCAGTGTCTATGAGCTGCTGGTCTGGTAAATCTCTTAAGATATCTGATGAGAGGCTAGATGCAAGATTAGAAATAGGGTAGGCGTAGGGGTTAATGCCCGTTGATAAATCAATCCAGTCTTTGCGGTTGCCGCCATATTGGGTAATGGCTCTATCTAAATCACCGCCATGCTCATGTGCCGCCATTTAATACCCAGCCTTGTTTAGCCAAAATAATACCAAGAGCGATAATGCAATCACGATAAGCCAATTTAACAAGCGGTTATAGTGTGTTAAACCAAGAACGATATCTTTTTCTGTGGGGTTTTTGCCTTCCTCATGTAACCATTTATCACTGCTTCTGGTGCCTTCATAGTCGCGTGGCCCGGATAGCTGTATGTTAAGAGCGGCAGCAAAGCCTGATTCAGGCCAGCCCGCATTTGGCGAGCGATGCTTGCCCGCATCACGCCACATAATAGTCATAGAATAGATAGGCTTTGTAGCTGTCAACGCGAATAGTAATCCTGTCAGTCTGGCAGGCAGAAAATTAGCTAAATCATCTAGCTTGGCTGCTGCCCATCCAAAGGCTTTATAATTTTGAGTGCGATAACCGATCATTGAATCCATAGTATTGATAGCTTTATACACAAACAAGCCTGGGAGGCCGAATATAACTGTCCAAAATAAAGGAGCAACAACCCCGTCTGATGTATTCTCAGCAAGACTTTCAAGACTGGCTCTTGCAATACCAAAATTATCAAGCGTTTTGGCGTTTCGCCCAACTATCATGGAAACAGCACTACGCGCTCCATTTAAATCCGAAGCTGCAAGCGCAACCGCTACTTTTCTTACATGGTCGTTCAAGGACTTAGCCGCAATCCAAGGCCAGATAAGCAAGGATGTTAGAACGATGCCAAAAACACCCTCAGGAATGAAGTGCGATATAATAAGAGCAACCAAAAGACAAACCCCTGCGACTATAATAACAGTAATAATGCCGCTAATACGTCTGATGGATGAAGACCTATCTGTTTTGTTTAATGTTTTATCGCACCAGCTAATAAGATGTCCGATTGCTACAACTGGATGAGAAATGCGCTGGAATAGCCGTTCTGGCCAGCCAATTATTCGGTCGATTATAAGAGCAATCACGGCGCAGATAAGCATAATCATTTAAGTGCAGTTCTATTAACAGATGCAACCGAGAAACCCGGCTCGCCTAGATAGCGTAATTTTGTAACTGACAAGGGGTCAATCTCACAAGTAAGGGCTGATATGTGACTGCTAAACGCAAGTGAGAGCGCCGCGCGAATCACACCTGCATGAACAAAAAATGTAATATTCTTGGCAGATTCATTTAGACAGATATTCTCAATTATGGGATGAACGCGCCTGCAAAGATCTGAAAAACTCTCGCCATCAGTAGGTGTGAAGTTGGCAAGCGCTTCTCCTGTAAGATTGCCTATATCTGGCAGTTGTGAGAAGGCGGTGCCATCCCATCTACCAAAAGACTGCTCCCAAAGCGCATCATGTGTTTGACGTGGGTTAGCTTTGGATAACACCGCATCACATGTTTTCTGGCATCTTGTTGCAGGGCTACATATAATCAAGCTATCTTCCATTATCTGTGCGCGCAAAAATGAAATAGTATCAGGTGCAATGGTGCCAATATCAGCGTCAAAGCGACCATATAGAAAACCGCTGGGCTCACTTGGGGCATGCCGGATGAATGTAAGAAGCTTTTGGGCCTGTGATGACGTCAAAAATATATTCCTTTTTGAGCCTGTTTAGGCTACGAGTGAAGCCATGTCTTGTTCGTTATTAATAACGGGTGGTACCCGTTCTGGAAAGAGTAGTTTTGCTGAAAAACGTACTCTTAGCTATGGCACGCCTGTCCTTTATATTGCAACAGCGCAGGCCTTTGATGAAGAAATGGAAAACCGAATTCAGCTCCATCAGCAAAGGAGAGGCGATGAATGGCGCACCATAAGTGAACCCCTAGCAATTGCAAATATACTAATAAGCTTAGATGGGCAAGGAGCCTGCCTTGTTGATTGCTTAACGTTATGGCTGTCAAATCTCATCTTTGCAGAAGAAGATATATCCAAAGCAACCTCATCACTGATTGAGGCGATTGCCGCACGACGTGACCCCGTTATTCTGGTCACTAATGAAGTTGGGTGTGGAATTGTGCCTGAAAATGAGCTGGCAAGGCAATTTCGCGATGAAGCAGGTCGTCTTAATCAAATCGTGGCTGAGGCTGTTGATGAAGTTTATACATGCATCTCTGGCATACCCCTAAAATTAAAGCCTAAATGACCTTAAGAGAACATAAAAATGGAAATAATCTCAAGCCTTGAAATGGTCACTGATTTCATCAGCGCACTGCCAGAGAAAAATAAACAGGTTGAAGCTGCTGCAAGAGCTCATCAAGATAGCTTAACAAAGCCGCCAGGCTCCCTTGGCAGGTTAGAGGAATTAGCGGTTTTTGTGGCAAGCTGGCAAGGTAATGAGAAACCCGTTCTAGATAAGGCGCAGGCTATTATTTTTGCAGGTAATCATGGAATTTGCAAGCAAGGGGTAAATCCATTTCCGCAGGAAGTAACTCATCGTATGGTTGCCAATTTTGAAGCAGGAGGCGCTGCAATGAATCAGCTCTGTGCCCTAAGCGGTGCTGAGTTAAGCGTAAAGCCGTTATCCTTAGATATTCCAACGCAGGATTTCACGCAATCAGAAGCGATGAGTATGGCAGAATTACTTGATGCGATGTCCATTGGCGCAAAGGCAGTGGACACAAATGCAAATATTCTTCTTCTCGGTGAAATGGGAATTGGTAATTCAACAATTTCATCTGCCCTTGCCGCTAGTATTTTTGGCGGGAGTATTTCTGATTGGGTGGGCGCTGGGACTGGCTCTGATGAAACCGGAATTGCGCATAAAATTAATGTTATTAAAGCGGGGCTTGAAAAACATGGTGCGCGTTCTGACTTATCAGCTCTACTTGCTTTTGGTGGTAGGGAGCAGGCCGCAATTTGTGGGGCGATACTTGCGGCAAGAGCGGCATCTATTCCTGTATTACTAGATGGTTTTATATGCACTGCTGCCGCAGCACCTTTATATGCGCTATCCCCTGAATTGTTAGATCATTGTCTTGTTGGGCATAAATCTGCAGAACCAGGCCATCAAAAGTTACTGAACGCAATGAATAAAACGCCTATACTTGGTCTTGATATGCGGCTTGGTGAGGGCACCGGCGCTGCCCTTGCACTGTGTATTTTACGTGGTGCAGTGGCCTGCCATAACCAGATGGCAACTTTTTCGTCTGCAGGGATTAGTAATTCATGAATTGGATTGGTATACGCTTAGCAGAGTTGCAATTGGCCTTTATGTTGCTGACGCGCCTGCCGGCTGGCAAACTTACATTTCATCAGCCTGAATTAGCGCACGCCAGATGGGCGTTTCCAATAGTGGGCTGTATTGTTGGGGGTATTATAGCGGCAAGTTACATCATCCTATCGTTATTACTGTTACCTTCTTTTGCGGCGGCTATTCTTGCAATTACAGCAGGCTTGTTCTCTACAGGCGCTATTCATGAAGATGGTCTTGCCGATTGTGCCGATGGATTTGGTGGGGGTGAAAATAGAGAAAAAAAATTAGCAATTATGCGCGATAGTGCCATTGGCAGTTATGGCACGCTCTCATTAATTATTATTATGGGATTGCGGATTTTGCTATTATCCATGCTTCCTGCAAAGCTGGAGATTGTAACACCCATAATCATTTGTGCTGTTATTAGCCGGTATGCGATGGTTGGATATTTGTGCCTTTTGCCAGCAGCAAGGCAAGACGGGCTTGGAAATCAAGCTTCAGGAAGTAATATCTCTGCTCTGCTTTTGGCAAGTCTCATTGCATTACCAGCGTTTGTGATAGGCGCTTTTGGATTAATTTACGTTATAATTACAATAGTGGTCGTGGCCTTGATTTGGGGTGTGATTGCGAAATATCAGGTGGGCGGGCAAACCGGCGATGTCTGTGGTGCAGGTCAAATAATATGTGAGACAGCAGGCTGGTTAATAATAGCTACAATTTATGGCGGTTTATGATGTCTCTTTATCTTCAAATTTGTCAATCCTGCTTGTCAGTTGAGGATAAAACCGTGCCAGATGATGCCGCATGCATGAATTTGCAAATAGCATTGCAAACTGCGGGGTTTGAGGCGCGTATCGTAAGTGCACCCTGTCTTGGGGTGTGTTCAGCCCCAACTAGCTTAACGCTACAATCAGAAAAACGAGCGTTGTATATTTTTAAAGATATAGACCTCAAACGAGATCAAGCAGATATTATTGCAACATGCAGGTCATATTTAGATTCTGATAATGGATGGATTGAAGATGCAAGAGAATGTGGCAGGTTACGGCACTTATTGCACGCAAAAATTCCAGCTATCTAGCGCCCATTTTCCAAACTAATAATAGATGAAATAATTGAATTATTTACAAAAAATGGACGGTGATTATTACTATTTAATGTGATTTCTAGGCTCTTTGCGTCCTTTGGAATCTCGCTAATATGAAACCAGTTTCCATAGAGGCGTGCGATTTTTTGCCCGTCTACATATAAATGTGCATGTCCCATTCCGTCTTTATGCTTTAGGCCGGATAATTCTGGAGCAAATGTAAAATTACGTGTTTCAAGATTTAAATTAAATCCAGAAACAGGATCCCTCTCGAGCTTTGCTGTGATAGTTGGCACGGCGATGTTTGTATTTATATGTATTGGTGAATCATGCATTTTTTCATGATTGCCTGAGTGGGTGCGAAGATTAGTCAACTCAGAATATGATGAAAGAGGGGCTGCGAGGTGTTTATGACCGTCAAAGGTAACGTTATTTCCAGCAGCAATCATAAAACCTAATAAACCGCTGAATAAGGCACCTATGGCGCATAGGCCTAAAAATCGAAAGTCAATTTGTCTCATGAATAATAGTCCCTGCTAAAGATTAATGGAGTCACACTCATATTTTAAGGAGTAGCACGCATTGTTTCTTTTTTTAAAAAAAAGGCAGATAACCCCCCAAGCATGGCCCAGGAAATAAGGCCGGTGCCAAGCGCACGGCTCGCAAAAAGCGCGCCGATTTCAGTAGGCGCTGGGCCAGTGAAAATATCTGGTTCTGGTGCGCCAATAATATGCGGTGCTAAGATTAAAGCCGCCCCGATTATAAAACGCGAACCCTTTTTAGTAAAAGCAATTATCCATAATCCACCAGCTGTAAGAAGGGTTGTTGCAAACCACCAAATTTGACGCAGCTGAAGTTCTGCTGCTGCTACTCCTGGCACCTCTGGCGGCAATGAAATTGCAGGTGCAAGATGCACCACAAAAAATCCGGAAACACCCCATATGATGCCTTGATGAAAAGTAATATTTGTTTCTGATTTCTGCTCTCGAAGCAACATGGCAGCAATTAGAATGAGTGCATAGCCTGTATAAATAAGCATGCTAAATATTAAAGAAAGCCCATCACGTATAGGCTGTATATACTCTAAATCTGGGTGGGCGCTGTTGCTAGCGCCGTCAAAATGAGTCAAAATTCCAGTTTCATATAATTCGGAGTGTAGAAGTACAGGTTGAACGAAAAACCATTGAAGAAACCCAGCTATTATTCCGCCAAGAGCGCCAGCAAATAAACCACTCACTATTATTCGTGAAAACATAATGCGTTACTCTTTTTTAAGCTCTTTAATGGGTCTCTTGTTTTTTAAGCCTCTTGCTTAATGGCAAGGAAATCCAGTTGCATGTCGGACATCGTGAGCAGCTTCATGCAGCATTTGGGATTGTGCGTGACCTGCAATATAAATTATTATAAGCCCGAGAATAGCTGCCAAGGCAATCGGCAGAAGCTGAGATTTAGATTGGCTGACTGATTGAACAATAGCTGTCATATTAACCCCTTCTATTATTGTTAAGCACGACAATTAATAGGTTAGATAGTAGCGTTAATTTGCCTTGGAAAACAACAATAAATATTAGTCTAATAAAGTATATTTTTTTAAAACTTCTATGGTGTTTAACTCAAAACCTATAGTTCTGTGCATTTAGCTTCATTATATTTGTGTTAACTATTAATGAATTAGCAATTAGCACTGAACAGATTTAAAAAATCACCTTCTTGGAAATATTATTTTTAAAGGTGCGTAGGGCGGGGGTCTGCATCAGAATTAAAAGCTTGTCTTTATCTACAGGGCTTGTGATGCGGATATAGCAAGGCCAATAAAACCACCAAACAAACCGCCCCAGACAACAAGCCAGCCAAGATGGGATTTTATAATATCCTGAATAATAGTTTTTACCTGTTCTGGTGTTAATTCTTGCAAGCGTTTATCTAATATTGTTTCTATTTGCTCACTGAAATCATCCAGATTTGATGCTGATAAATTACCATCCGGTGCTTCTATTATTTGCTGAGTAATTTCGGATAGTTTTTCAATTATAGGCGCTTTTAACGGTTCTAATGCTTTTTTGCCGCCAAACATACCAAGCATACTACCTAGCTGTGAACTAATAATAGCATCTGTTAATTTCTCAAAAATTTGTTCATAATCAATTTTTGACTGGATAGATCTTTTTGATTTATCTTGAGTTTGCTGCAGAAAATAGGCGATATTATCTTCGTTAAAAAACTCATCCATCACCAGCTTTTTAATACCCTGCTTAAATTCTTCGAATCTGTTTGGAATAATGCCAGAGCCATATATGAGCGGTATTTTTTCAAACAGCATATGAATAGCAATCCAGTTAGTGACCCCGCCAGAAAGCGCAAATAATCCTGTCATCATTAAGATTTCATTAGACCCACGACCAAAATAACCAATAATAGATAGAGCAAGCGCAATAATAGTGGTCATAGCTGATTTATTCATACTCTTACTCCTTAAGTAAAATTGTTATGCCTGCAAAATACGGCCCTATAAGTGACAAGCATTTCTCACCATAGAAATGCACGAATTTTCTCAAGCCTAATCTATAGGAAAAAGAAATTATACGGCTAATACTGCATCGTAGAAATCATTATATCTTGAAACAAAATCATCCCTAAATGAGATAAAAATTATTTCGGTTTACTGGTTTGTTTCGACCGCTATATTTATACGTAAGGAAAATATAGAAATTAAAATGAGTAGAAGGGGTAGTGTCAAAATGACCAGAATTAATATTGGCACTATAACACTGAATTATGAAGAGCGCGGCGAGGGGCCAGCCTTTATTTTTATCCCTGGGCTTGTTGGGTTGCATGATGCTTGGTCTTTTCAGCTAGATCATTTCAGCAAGCACTATCGATGTGTTACGTTCGATCATCGTGGAACTGGCAAAAGTGATAAGCCGGTATTTGACGGCGCGTATTCAACACAAACCATCGCAGATGATGTGCTCAAATTAATGGATAAATTACAGATCGAAAAAGCGCATATTGTAGGCACGTCAACTGGTGGGTGCATCCTACAGAATATCGCACTTGATCATCCAAGCAGGGTGCGTGCATGCATATTTAATAATACGTGGGTTACTGCAGATGAATTTATAACAAGGGTAGCCTTAACCAGAAAGCGCATCGCATTATCATATGGCGCAGAGGAATATGTAAAAGTATCTTCTATGTTTACATCAGGCGCTAACCAGTTTCGCCATAATCTAGATGCGGTTATGGCGCTAGAAAAAAAAGCTCTTGAAAGCGTCGGTTCTGTTGAAATTCTTACCGCAAGGCTGGATATGATGTTAGCGCATAACAGGCAAGACGAGATACATAAAATTAACAAGCCTTCTTTTATTGTTGGGACCATAGATGATGCAACGATTCCCTATTATTTTGCTGAGGATTTGCATGCTGCAATCCCAGGCTCTGAGATGCAACTATTTGAAGACGGGGGACATTATTCCTATAGACGATATCCAAAAAGATGGAATGATACGATTGAGAAGTTTTTATCATCTGCTGAAATAAAAATATAAATAAGGTGTTTTCAAAGATAGCTCGCAAAAGGAGATAATTAAATGCCAAAAGCATATTGGGTAGCGGCATACCGCGAAATATATGATGCTGAAATGCTAGCGGCTTATTTAGAGCTTGCAACCCCTGCAATCAAAGCAGCAGGCGGAAAATTTATTGCAAGAGGCCCTGCTGCAAAAACCTATGAGCAAGGACTTCTTCAGCGAACAACCATTATCGAATTTGACTCTCTGCAAACCGCAATAGATTTGCATGATGGCCCTCAATATCAGGCAGCCTTGCAAAAACTAGGTAACGGCGTTAACCGTGATTTGCGACTTGTTGAAGGAGTTGATGAGTAGTCAAGATTGCATTTCTATCAAAGAAACGAGAGTAAGGCCTAAAATTATTGCGGGTCACTCTAGAATAGTTTTTGTTTTCTAAACTATAAAGTTGCAGATTATTTGCTGAAAAAATGCCTAGATTAAATATATCAAGAAGTCTGCACGTACATCAACTCGAGCATAGACCTCAATCATTAATTAATATCCAAAAAAATAACCTAGGGCTAAATCACGGCTTTCGATTGACATTTTCGAATGAAAAAATAATGATTGAGAAGAAATAACCACCGATAGGAATATTCAATGCGCTATTCTGACTATTTGAATAAAGTGAACGTGCGCCATAGGACTGTTAACTATAATTTGTTAGCTTCAAAAAGTAAGTCGGGTACTGGCTCGCTTGCTCCACCAAAAATTGATTTAAGTGCGAAACAAGCTTTTGATTTGCTTGCGCCTTATTGCTCATCACGGATAATGGAACAGGTGAAAGCTGTCGTGCCATTGGCGGCTTACCTAATGATATTTCAGATTTTAGTTTTGCGTCACCCAATTGAAGCAGCCCTGGTTCTTTGTCTGGGTCTAATTGCAGTAATAATTGGTTTAGCCGTGTTTATGGAAGGACTAAGTACTGGTTTAATGCCATTTGGCACTATAATAGGTGATAATTTACCCAAGAAAGCATCAATGCCTGTTGTGTTAACAATAATCGGTATATTAGGGGTAGGTGTGACGTTTGCTGAGCCTGCCATTGGAGCCTTGCAGGCCTTTGGTTCATCTGTTGATGTTATGGCAGCTCCATACCTTTACGAAATCTTAAATAACTGGACGATGCCTTTAGTTTTAATGGTGGGAGGCGGTGTAGGAATAGCCGCTATACTTGGCACTATTCGTTTTGTTAGGGGCTGGTCTTTAAAGCCAATGATATATGCGGCTTTATTTCCGGTCGTTATTTTAACGATTTATGCATGGCTAGACCCCAATCTAAAAAGTATTTTAGGCTTAGCATGGGACTGTGGAGCCGTTACTACTGGCCCAGTGACTGTTCCATTGGTTTTGTCATTAGGTATTGGTATAGCTAACGCTGCGGGGAAGGGCAATTCATCGCTATCTGGTTTTGGCGTTGTTACTATGGCATCTCTCTTCCCAATTCTAGCGGTCCTTTTGTTAGCCATATTTGTGTCATTTACGATTTCTCCTGAGGAAATTATCGCAGCAGCAAAAATTTCTTCTAGTGTGGTTCAAGTGGAGCCGACAATTTGGGAAAAAACTCCATTTGTTGAAATTATTTTGGGTGTAAGAGCAATTTTGCCATTAGTACTATTTTTAATGGGTGTTTTGTTTTTAGTTCTTAAATCCTCGCTTCCAAATAAAATTATTACTATTTATGGACTTACCCTCTCCATAATCGGAATGTGTATTTTTAATGTAGGATTAACATATGGTCTCGGAGCAATTGGAGCTCAAACGGGCAGCGTTTTGCCGGCAGCGTTTATGGAATTGCCAATCAGCCAGTTTTCACCAATCTACCCTGAACTTGTTGGCCTGGCTATCGTAATAGGGTTTGCATTTTTACTTGGCTTTGGTGCTACCTTAGCAGAACCTGCACTGAATGCACTTGGTGTTACGGTTCAGAATTTGACTAATGGGGCCTTCAAAAAAGAAATGTTGATGTATAGCGTTGCAAGCGGTGTAGCCATTGGTATAGCACTTGGTATTTCAAAGCTTGTTTTAGGATTTGACCTAATGATGGTGCTCTTGCCCTTATATGGCATTGGTGTCTTGCTCACAATTATTTCATCAGAGGAATTTGTAAATGTCGCATGGGATAGCGCCGGTGTTACTACAGGCCCAGTAACGGTCCCATTAGTTTTGGCAATGGGTTTAGGACTTGGTAATGCAGTTTCTGCTGTGGAGGGTTTTGGCATTCTCTCCCTCGCAAGTATCTGCCCGATTATAGCGGTTCTAACCATGGGTGTGGCGATAAGAATAATGAATAAGGCCCAAGACGAAGAATCTAACGAAGACATCATTTCAGATGATATGATAAAGGAAAACCAATGAGCAATCGCACAATAACCTATCTTTCAAATGCATGTATGATAACATGTGTGGTGGAAAATAATTTAGCTGAAACAGTTTTGGAGGCGGCTAAAAATAGTGGAGCGCAAGGGGCCACTATTAACTATGCGCGCGGCACAGGGGTGCGGGAACGTCTCGGATTACTTGGGGTTACAGTTGACGAGCAAAAAGAAGTTATTCGTATTATTGTGTCAGAGGACCAAGCAGACTTGATTTTTGAAGCGATGTTTTTGGCAGGAAAATTAGACACACCTGGCAAAGGAATTATGTTTATGACGAAGTTAGATAGAGTCGCAACTTATATTCCTGACGCTGTTTTAAATGCTGTAGAATAGTTTTTTGGAGATAAGTATGAAAGTTGAAATAGGCGCGCTTGTTGAAAAAGAATATGGGCAGTTGGTAAAAGATGAAATTTCTGAAGTTGCTGGGGTAGAATACGTATTTTATGCAACGGGTCGTACAAACGATCTGTTCGAACAAAAGCAATTTGGAAGCTTTGGAGAAGCTTCAATTATTACGATAATCGCTGATGAATCAAGCAAAGATGATGTTTTCGACCAGCTTTTCTCATTATGCGAACTACATACCAAAAAAAGTGGCGTGGTGTTTATGTCAAACCCTATAATGCGCTCGACAGTTTAGGATTATCTTTGGTTTTCATTGAATAAAATTATAAAAAAGCAAAAACCAAACTGGATAATTGTTCGTGAAAAAGATTGTAGCAAAAAAAAATCAGTTAATTTTCGAATCTGGAGAAAAAGCTGATTCGGTTTATTTAATTGTTTCAGGAGAAATCGGAATTTTCCTTCCAACAAATAAAACGGATACACCTAATTTTGTTCTGGGAGGCAATGAAATATTTGGGGAAATGGGCGTAATTGATCAATCTCTGCGCGCAGGAAGGGCTAGTGCACTAACTGACGTAGACTTAATTAAAATTAGCCGGGATGAGTTTAACGATAAGTTAGCTGAATCCGACCCATTTATAACGGGGCTTATTAGAGTGTTGGTTTCACGTATTCGCGATTTGCTAAAAAAAACTTTACCAATTGAAACTAACAAAGATAGTGCCGAAGAGACTAATCAAAATTCTGATTCTTGAAAGAAAGTTAAAATTCTGCTGGAAGTCTCGCTGCTTTTACAATCTTTTGTGTATGTAAAATGACCTTTATTACAGTTGTATCCAACAATTTTTGGATAAGAGGTTTTTGAATTTAGTAAAAAACCTAAATCTTTAGGTCTATTGAAAGGGTCATCTTCATAAGCGAAAACAAGAAAATTTAATCTTTTTGCTTTTGAAATTTCATTAATTTGTTTTGGCCTAATCACCTTTCGCCAAACAGGAAAGATAGTAGTTTCATATCGAGGCCCTGAAAAAGCAGGGGCAAAGAGAATGCCTCCATTGAAACGATCTGGGAGGATGCTCGCTGCCATTAATGCAGTCCAACCGCCTGCAGAGAAACCAGAAAGAAAAATATTTTTTGAAGGAATTCCAGCTTCATTAAAGTCGTTTATTGCCTCTTCTAATTCGAAGACACGCTTGTATATAAAAGAGCCCTTTTCCAAACCATCCGTTGCATTCGAGCAGAGGTAATATAATGAAATATCCAATTTGATTGCAGCTTGCATGAGACTGTCTGGCGGCATGTCATCGTTACAATTAAAGTTTCCAGGAATTGCCGGTCGTTTTGTGCCATGCATCCAAATGATAACTTTACCTTGTTCGGAAAATTTTATTGAAGATATTTTATCTGATTTCGTTGAGGTTTTGGTTGGCTCTTTTGGTGAAAATAGAAAATGAGATTTACCACTTTGGTTGGGTGCAATGTTGTTCGAAGAACATGATGAAAACACTAAAAGGAAAATCAAAGTAAAAACAATATTTTTATTTATTCTTAACAATCAACTCTTCCTATTATAAAAAATCAGATAGCACAAAGT
>OZSS01000049.1_pt1 | contig 46635 bp, 51 predicted proteins | sample 1779911 | NCBI WGS metagenome assembly OZSS01 (sample SAMEA2603589, study PRJEB24840) | metagenome | biome: Water; feature: Photic zone; material: Seawater sample | place: Mediterranean Sea | collected 2013-11-12 | depth 10 m
CAATTAACTAAATTTAAAAAAGAATTTCATTATCAAATGGAGAGACTGATTCCTACTCTTTTGATTTTACATAGTTTTTATAAAGATTTTCTCTAGAGAAAGGTAAGTGGTTACAAATTTGACTAATCGTTATTTCTTGATAAGGTCTTTGAGCAAACTCTTTCCTGTTTGGTAGATGAATATTTTGTGATCTTCCAGAAGCTTTGGCACTTTCATATTATGTTCAATAAGAAATTCATGAATACCGTGTATATATTTTTCAATCCATTTAATGTAATTATTTGATCTTGAACCTGCAATAACATCCAAATCACCGTCGCCATCAATGTCTCCTGTTCGAAGTCCTTGAGAGCCAAATGAAGTAGCCAAAGTTCTTTCGGTGAAGTTTTGATTACCATCATTTTCAAACAACACTAGTTCTTCTGTACCTCCAGTTACTATAAAGTCAATGTCTCCATCATTATCTAAATCAACCGCTCTAGCAGCTCCAGCATTATCTAACGATGAAGTTACTATAATATGATCTTCAAAGGTATTATCCCCTTTGTTACGCATCCACGAAACTTTATCTTCTGTATAGGAAGTATTTAACATATCATCAAATCCATCACCATCAATATCAGCAATATCCGAAAGATAAAGTGCATTTCCATCGTCAATTGTGCTTTGAGTGAATGATGCTGATCCATCATTTAGAAAAAGAAAGGTTTCCCTATTTCCTGTTCGACAGCTACAACCGCTATTCCAAGCACCTGCATCTGAAACAAAAAGATCTAGATCGCCATCGTTGTCTACGTCAGCATATCTGGGGGACATAATGTATGAAAGACCTGTTATTATTTCATTAGCAGTACCAAAATTAGAATTACCATCATTTGCATACCAAACCATTTTTCCAGAATTTCTTGCAGTAACCACAATGTCTAAATCTCCATCACCTTCCATATCTAAGGATACGATATAGGTGGCTGCTTCAAGATTATCAATTACCGTTTTTGTAAAAGACTCGGAACCATTATTATCATAGTATGCTATCTCCCACGGCGAACCTTGACCAACTGCAACGATGTCCATGTCCCCATCACTATTAAAATCTGCAACAACAACTTCATTTACATATTTTATATTGGTATCTATTTGAATCTCAGAAAAGTTCTGACTTCCATCGTTTTTGTACCACTTGATATCATTCCATTGAAAAATTGCAGCTACTACATCTTGATCCCCATCCCCGTCTAGATCAACAATGAATGCGTCTCTTGGATCGTCAGTCGTACTGATAGTATTAATTGATCTAACACTAATCCCTTGACTGTATGCTACAATAGGAAATAAGATTAAAAAAAGAAGCTCTTTTCTCATAATTAAATTATAGCAATACAAGATAAAGATAATGCGCTCATAAGTCAATCTAATGTCGATAAAATAGGTGAAGAAAATTACATCAACCTTGTAGATCAATTAATATCATTACAGAAACATCTATTGTTTGGGTTATATCTAAATATACACCCAATTGAATCTATGAAAAAACCATTCTACAAAACCCACCCCACCGTCAGGTAATCAGATAGGCAGGAAAGTTTTTAGGGCTCAAAATATTGTAGCCGTACAAATACCGTACAATAAAAAAATAAAAAATCCCTAAAACATTGATTTCAAATGTAATAGGAGTTTAAATTGTGGAGAAGATGGGACTCGAACCCACGACCTCTTGACTGCCAGTCAAGCGCTCTAGCCAGCTGAGCTACATCCCCATTTACTGACGGGCCAAAAATACAACATTGGTTTAAATATCAAAACAGTACGCCTTACAATAGTCTATTATTCTCTATCTTTAATTGATGGACCATATGACCAACAATTGGTTTTTCCTTTTTTGTTCCCTGCTCAGCATGGGCTTTGCCCAAGGGGATGACAACCTCCTGATGCAGTACAATAAGGGCCCCGATCTGGACGCTTTCTATCGCAAGTGGAATGTTGACCTCCACACCCAACTCGTCTATGGAAATGTAAAAGAAGATAGCAGGGCATTTAAAATAGATTACGCCGCTGGCGCATACCTTCAGTATAAATTTTCAAAAACTTTTGCACTCATTACAGGGGCAGATTATTTTAACCTAAGGTACCAATATCAACTCCAAAGCAACCAATCCTATGATCGGTTGCGTTACCTAAGCATTCCTCTAACCCTCCGTGTTTTCCCCTCTCGAAAACTACTCTTTGAAACAGGACTGCTCTACAACCATTTGCTCAATGCGCATAATACTGAGATTGTCGACCTTGCCAATAGCAGTAATATTTACCCACCCAGGACGTTTAAAAATACGTTTGGCTGGCTCTTTGCGGCCCAATACAATGTCTGGAAACGATTGAATGTCTCCCTTCAATACCGCTTTTTTAAAAAAGCTTCCCCTACTTTAAACGTTCAAAAAAACAATTTTGAAGCGTGGGTCTTGGCACTTCACTTTTTCGTGCTCAACCCTAAAAAAAAACCGCAATAATACCACTAAAATATCCTCCCAATCGTCAAGTTCAGATAAGGATGACGGGCATAGGATTGTAAATCGTTGTCTTTAGAAACACTGTTAAATATAGTAAGGAACCGCCATTTTGGAGAATAATAGGCAAAGCCTATTTCCAAACTGTTTTTATAAGGAATAGAGGAAAGTACAAACGGAGCTTCGTCGTCAAACAAACTGCCAGAGATCATAAAATCATGAAAGCGGTACTCTTGGCGTGTTCCCAAATATACCCCATATCCCTTGCGTTGGGTTTCAAATGGGTTTCCCAAAAACGAGAGGGCATCCGAAGGGCCCAATAACAATCCCATTCGACCTCCCATCGCCATACGTTGGGTTCCCATATTTGCAAAAAATTCGTAGAGGAATGCAACCCGATTGGCCACAGCCAGTCTTTTTCGGTGTGATCCGTTCAGGTTGAGGTGAAAACGCTGGGGCAAAGGCTGTTCCCAAGCCACCTCGGGAAGGTCTAAAATATGGCGGTGGTAGAGGTTTTGAAAAAGAGGCGCTAAAGAAGCTTCTCCCGTCATCCCTGCTTTTATGGAATAGCCCCAAGCGGAAAATGGATCTTTGTATTTTTCAAAACTTCGTGCAATAAATATCCACCCCCCATAAGGATAATCAAATTGATGCACATTACGGGTATACCTCTTTGAAGGGGTATAAATCTCTTGGCCCAACGTCCAATGCCGGTATTTTTTGGGAAAATCATCCTGCGTTTCCGCCTCCTTAATTTGCTTCCCTGTGCTTACAAAAATACCGCTGGAGTAATACCAGTCGTAACCAAAATACAGATCGTTGTCCACAGAAAGGTTTATATATTCTTGGGCGACCCCACAGCAATGCAGCATACAAAACAAAAGGAAGGAAGAAACAAATCGATTCATCAATTGTTGTATAAAAACAATGTAACCGTAATTTTTGACATTCACTTTGAAAAAAATTTCAATTGGGTCATAAACATACAAAACAAAATAGAATGGCTATTTTTGAAACAGAATGGAAGGCAATGTTCACATAATCAAAGAAAATAAAATCGGGAGGATTCAGTTTTTTCACCCCAAGGGAAACTGTTTGCCCACCCACCTTCTAAAAGCGCTTGTCGACGCGCTGGAAACATTAGATAAAGACGCGCAAACTCATGTGGTCATTCTCGAGAGCAATGGCAATGCTTTTTGTGCAGGAGCCTCTTTAAGCGAGCTCAAGGCAGTAAAAAACATCTCGGAGGGCACCGCTTTTTTCATGGGGTTTGCAGTGCTACTGAACACCCTTCGGGAAATGTCAAAATTTGTCTTAGCAAGAGTACACGGCAAAGTTGTCGGGGGTGGCGTGGGGGTGGTCGCCGCCTGTGATTATGCTTTTGCCACCGCCGCCTCCGAAATCAAACTTTCTGAGCTGTCTATAGGACTAGGTCCCTATGTCATTGAACCTGCTGTAAGCCGTAAAATGGGTACCACCGCTTTTGCACAGCTATCGCTGAACAGTGCGTGTTGGAAAAGTGCTGAGTGGGGCTTAGAAAAGGGCCTCTATGCAGAATGCCTACCCGACCAAAATACCCTGGACAGAACACTAAACGAAAAAGCAAAGCAGTTTTCAGAATATGCCCCAAAAGCCTGTTCAGCACTGCGGAAACTACACTGGAAGGACACCCATCATTGGAAAGACCTTTTGCCAGAAAATGCAAAAATTACCGCCCAACTGGCGTTGTCCGACTTTACCCAAAACAGGATCAAATCCCTATAAAAATGGAGAATAAAATTCGTGTTACCAAGCAGTTTAAATTTGAAACCGGCCATGCCCTGTATGGCTATGATGGACTCTGTAAAAATGTACACGGCCACAGCTATAAACTCGATGTAACCGTAATTGGAGTGCCCATCGATGAGCCTGAAAATGTAAAAAATGGAATGGTCATCGACTTCGGCGATCTCAAGGCCATTGTCAACCAAGAAATCGTTTACCCCTTTGATCATGCCACAGTGTTAAACGTCCGTACCCCCCATGTAGAAATCGCCGACGAAATGGAACGCCGAGGCCACAAAATTCTCCGCGTGGAGTACCAACCCACCAGTGAAATGATGATTTTGGACTTTGCAGAAAAAATAAAAAACCGGCTTCCTAAACACCTGAAATTGCATTCTTTAAAGCTTCGTGAAACCGAAACCGCATTTGCAGAATGGCATGCCGCTGACCATTAATTTTTTTGATTTATCCAGTACGCCATCGTCAATAGAAGATTTCTTATAACGCTGTTTTTTTGGAATCTAATCTGGTATTGTTTTCCGTCAAAACACTACTGGGGTTTATCAAACTGTACTAGAAGCTGGGGAATATCATTTTGAGATAAAGCAATAATCTCAATCACAAACAACTTTTATTCTAAATGCTGCGGAACCCTTTTCTAATCCGAAGACAAGCCATAACCCTTATTGGGACCAAGCTGTAGGCTTACGATCCCAGCGGTGTTTTTGAAGCGATTGGTGGAGTGCGTGCTCCATGGATATGCCGTCACTACAATCGGTATTGGCTTTTACATTTCTCAGTTTTCGCATTCCCGGAATCACAGTTCCTACGGTTTTATTTTCTAAAATAAATCGCAATGCCATTTCGGCCATGTCCATCCCTTCGGGTACTAAAGGACGAAGCCCCTCCGCCCGATCAACACTGGCATTTAAGTTCTCGGGAACAAAATAAGTCCCCCTCCAGTCTCCGGCTGGAAAAACCGTTTCTTTGGTTAAATTTCCCGTAAGGGTCCCCTCGTCGAATGGAACTCGGGCGATCACTCCAATATCGTTTTTCTTGCAATACGGAAAAAGATGGTCCTCGGGAGCTTGATCAAAAATATTGTAGATCACCTGTACAGCATCAATCAAACCCGTATCCAATCCCTTGATCCCATTTTCAGGTTCCCAGCGATTCATGCTGATGCCCATGGCCGCGATCTTACCTTCTTTTTTTAAGTCCTCTACTGTCCGTTGCCATTCTTCTTTTTCCGCCCAACCATCGTCCCAAGTGTGAAACTGCATCAAATCGATCTGCTCGGTTCCCATATTGGTAAGGGTCTTTTCGGTATATTCCCGAATATGGCTTTCAGGGAAACATTCCTCATAGGTATATTCAGGTTTTGCAGGCCACCTAAAATTCATCGGTGGTATTTTGCTGGCGGTAAACAGCTTTGTACCAGTGTGCTCCCGCAACAATTGTCCCAACAAGCGCTCGCTATGCCCTTCACCATATCCCCAAGCGGTATCAAAAAAATTAACCCCACGGTCCACGGCCATGTGTAGGGCGTCCATAGATTGCTTGTCATCGGATCCTTTCCACCCTGCCATGCCCCACATGCCATAACCCACCTCACTGATCTCCCAATCGGTTCTTCCAAAACGTCTGTATTTCATAATGTAAAAGTTTAATGTAATTCCCTGTTTATCAAAAGCCCAGGGCGTCTAAATTGGCTTTTGGTTTCGCTGGAACATTGGGGTCTGTTTCGTTTTCATATTCTTCACAATCCAGCGGAATGCTCACCAACTCTGGTGCTAAAAACTCCTCCTGAGAAATTCCCAGGGTTTCATTTTCGTAGGCCCCTCGCATATAAAGCCCCCAAATGGGTAGCGCCATAGTAGCGCCTTGCCCAAACCCAATTTCCTTAAAATGAATGGAGCGGTCTTCTCCTCCTACCCATACGCCGGTCACCAAATTTGGCACCATGCCCATAAACCACCCATCACTTTGGTTTTGAGTCGTTCCTGTTTTTCCAGCAATCGCATTTTCAAATATATAGGGATAGCCAGTCACCACCTTTTCATAGATATAATTGGTTTTTTCCAAGCCTGCATGGCGCAGCCTGGCCCCCGAGCCGTGCTCAGTGACCCCTTGCAAAAGATTCACGGTAACATAGGCCGCCTCTTGGCTGATCACATCACGAGTATTGGGGACCACCTCAAAAAGGGCCATGCCGTTTTTGTCTTCTATACGGGTGATGACTATGGGTTCAATATAGATCCCCTGATTGGCAAAAGTACCATAGGCCCCTACCAGCTCAAAAAGACTGATGTCTGGAGTTCCCAATGCTATAGAGGGGACTTTAGGAAGGTAAGAAGTGACCCCCGTTTTCTTTACTAAATCGATAACAGGTTGGGGGCCCACCTTATCCATAATCCTGGCACTGATCGTATTTACAGAATTCGCTAAAGCGTTTTTTAAAGTTCGGGTACGTCCATAACGGTCTCCAGAATTTTTAGGACACCAAGCATCGATATTCCCGTGTTTCATTGCGTCGATACAATACAGAGCGTCAGGGAACTTATCGCAGGGGGAAAGCTTTAGCTGATCGATAGCTGTAGCGTATAAAAACGGTTTAAATGTAGAGCCCAGCTGACGCCGTCCTTGCTTTACCTGGTCGTATTGGAAGTGTTTGTAGTTGAACCCTCCAACCCAAGCTTTTACGTGGCCCGTTTGTGGTTCCATGGACATCATCGCTGCCCGTAAAAAATGTTTGTAATAACGAATGGAGTCCATGGGGGTCATGATGGTGTCGATTTCTCCTTTCCAACTGAACACCTGCATGGGTACCGGTTTTTTAAAGGTTTCCAAAAGTGCCTCGTCCTCCATTCCCGCAAGTTTACCCTTTCGCCAGCGCTCACTGCGATAAGCTGTTCGTGTCATCAACGTATCTATTTCCCCCTCCCGAAGGTCTAAAAAAGGTGCAGTAGGGTTGAGCCGTTTGCTGTTCTGGAGGAAAAACTCCTTTTGTAAGTTTTTCATATGCTGGGAAACCGCATTTTCGCCTATGGCCTGCAAACGCGAATCTATGGTGGTGTATATTTTCAGCCCGTCGCGATAAATATTGTAATTTTCACCATTGGGTTTTGGATTCTCACGAATCCATTTTTTCATAAATTCTTGCAGGTAGGCGCGGAAATAGGTCGCCAAGCCCTCACGATGCGACTCTGGCGTATAATTGATTTCCAATGGTAAAGAAGACAAAGAATCGGTTTCCTCAGCCGTGAGCAATTCGTTTCTAAGCATCTGCTGAAAAACTACATTCCGGCGTTGCTTTACCTTTTCTGGCCGGCGCAAAGGATTGTATAAAGAAGAGTTTTTAAGCATGCCCACCAAGGTAGCCGACTGTTCCAAAGTCAATGCCTGTGGGGTTGTGTCAAAATATATTTTGGCCGCCGAACGGACGCCGTCTGCATTATTGCTAAAATCGTAGATGTTGAGGTACATCGCGATGATTTCATTTTTGGTGTAACGCCTTTCCAACTGAACCGACAGCACCCACTCTTTAATTTTTTGAAGCACCGCTTCTTTTTTATTTCGGGAGCGAACCCCGACAAACAGCTGCCTTGCCAGCTGCTGGGTAATGGTACTGGCGCCTCCTTTTTTCCCGAGATAAAAAATCGCCCTTAGCGTTCCACGCCAATCGATTCCCGCATGGTCATAGTAGCGTTCATCTTCGGTAGCAATCAGTGCATCGACAATATTTTGTGGCAATTCGTCGTAGGTGATGGGGGTTCTGTTGTCGTTAAAATAAAATTTTCCCAGCACCACCCCATCTGAAGATAAAATCTGCGTAGCCAGATTGGTTCTGGGGTTTTCCAATTGTGCCAAAGGGGGCATGGGACCCAAATAGCCCAAAGCGGCAGCACCAAAAATTCCTGCCAAGGACAAAATACCTGCGATGAAGAAAAACCAAAAAGCCAAAACGAACTTTCGGTACCTTCTTTTATTGGTATTAATTTTTTTAGCTTTACTCATTTGTTGCCATTTCCTCCACAGCAAAACCCACAGAAACTATTCCCTCCAAGGGATCCATTCCTGCTTCACTGCCATTGTATCTCAGGGCGTGTTCTAACTCTACCTTGAGGTTTTCTGCCCCAGGCAATTCATAGTTTTCCTTCCACCACAACTTGCTTTCCTTTACTTCCATATATCCACTGCCCAACCAAGCACCCTGTGGATCGGCCATAGCGTACTCCAAAGTATCACAGGCTACCAGTGAATCCCCCACTTTGAGTGATGCAATCAAAAAAAGATTGGAAAAAGGATACTCACGGTTGTTGCGGATGTGAATCATCATATTGACCGGTTCTTGTGTAACATCGTCCAGGGAAAAAACAGCTTTTTCTGCAGCAGGCCAATACCCGTCATAATTCCGGTATTCGATATAAAGCGGTGGTTTATTGCATGCACAGATACCCAACATTACCCATCCCCATAAAAGGTAAGATTTCTTAAGCATTGTTTCTTCGCCGGTTGTTCTTACGTTTGTTTTTCCTTTTGTTATTTGGTCTTTTGGGGCGATCAAAACGATTGAGGTTGTCTTGGCCTACCACGTTCTCAAACACTACTGGGTCTTTTTCATCGCCACTGAGTGTTTTTTGATCGGTGTATTCCTCTAGGCTGGCGACTTTTTCCTTCTTTTTGTTTTTGTCAATAATTTCCTGCACTGCCTCAAGCGAAAGCTGATGCCAATGCATCCACTCTCCTTTGTATGCATACCATAATTGCTCTTTAAAAATATCCATTTTTTGGAATACCCCAATGCCTTTTTCCGTTTCTAACTTTACTTCAGCTTTGGGAAAAGATTTAAGGGCGGAGCGATAAGCGTCGAGTTCGTAATTCAGGCAGCACTTTAATTTTCCACATTGCCCTGCCAATTTTAAAGGATTCAGGGACAGCTGCTGGTAGCGGGCTGCAGCAGTGGAAACCGAGCGGTAGTCGGTCAGCCAAGTGGAGCAGCACAACTCCCGGCCACAGGAGCCAATTCCTCCCAGTCGGGAAGCTTCTTGGCGCAGCCCGATCTGCCGCATCTCGATGCGGATCGAAAAGGCCTGGGCCATGTCTTTGATCAATTGACGGAAGTCAACGCGGCCCTCTGCCGTATAATAAAAAGTAGCTTTTTTACCATCTCCTCGAAATTCAACATCGGAGAGTTTCATCTCCAAGCCTAAGCCCATAGCAATTTCCCGGGCCCTTTTCTGGACTTCGGGCTCTTTGTCCCGATAGGCGTGCCATTTGTCGATCTCCGTTTGGTTGGCTTTGCGTAAAATAGCCGTCACCTCCTCGCTGTCTTCGGTGATGTTTTTCTTCTTCATCTGAAAACGCACCAGTTCTCCCGTTAGCGTCACCAACCCAAGATCATATCCATTGTCCATCTCAGTGATTACTGGGTCTCCCACTGCAACAGCCAGTCCAGCAGGTAGCTGGTAAAATCCTTTTCGGCTGTTTTTAAAACGCACCTCCACAATGGAAAAAGGTTTTTTCCCCGAAGGAAGCTCCATATTGCCCAACCAATCAAAAACCGTAAGCTTATTGCAGCTGTCTGTTCCGCAGGTGCCGTTACTTTTGCATCCGCGGGGAGCGCCGTTTCCGTTACTGGCACATGAAGCACAACCCATAGTTCTATTTTATCGCTTAAAGATAAGGCTATTTCAAAGGAAAGGGAAAACCCATTTTCCTAAATTATTGTTTAAATTTTAAAACTTCCGAGCGTCCTTTTTTAAAGATTTTATTGCTGTTGTGATTTCCCTTTCGCAGTGCCTTTTGCTCCTCCTCCGGGAGGTTTATGATTTCCTGACAAGCATCGGAACAGCAGTGCTGCATTTTTTCTTGGCAAGACTCACATTGTATAAACAACAGATGGCAAGCCTGATTGGCGCAGTTGTTATGGGTATCACACGGCGCTCCGCATTGATGACATTGTGCGATGACGTCCTCACTTATGCGTTCTCCCCGGCGTTCGTCAAAAACAAAATTTTTCCCCACAAAGTAGTTTTCCAATCCCTTTTCGTTTACCTGACGGGCGTATTCTATGATTCCCCCTTCCAGCTGATATACCGACTTAAACCCTTTGTGCCTAAAATAGGCACTTGCTTTTTCACAACGGATTCCTCCCGTGCAATACATCAATAATTTTTTATCTTCTTTATGGGCTTCCAGCTCCGCTTCGATCCGCGGAAGGGATTCCCTAAAAGTGTCTACATCGGGGGTTATGGCGCCTTTAAAATGACCGATTTCACTTTCATAGTGGTTCCGCATATCCACACATAGGGTGTTGGGGTCATCCATCAGCGCATTGAAGTTTTCAGCATCGACGTGCTGACCGATTTGGGTCACGTCAAAAGCTTCGTCGTGAAGTCCATCGGCGACAATTTTTTCTCGCACCTTCACCGTTAGTTTTAAAAAAGATTCATTGTCGTGTTCTACTGCAATATTTAACCGCACCCCTTTTAAAAAATCAATGCTGTCCAAAAAAAATTTAAAATCCATAAGCTTTGGAGCGGGGACAGAAAGTTGGGCATTGATGCCCTCGTGGGCGACATAGATTCTTCCCAACACATCCATTTCATTCCAATGTAGGAACAAATGGTCTCTAAAAAGTGAAGGGTTTTGAATGTGGTGGTACTGATAAAACGAAAGGGTAAGCCGATCCGTTCCGGCTTGGGCAATCAATTCACGTCGTTCTTCAGCACTCAGTTGGTTATACAGTTGCATGCTATATACTTTTAAGTGTTGCACCGCAAAAATAAGGAAAATTACTGCAATTGATCCAGGAGAAAATTTCACAGGAGTAGGGTTGTAAAGTCTTTATGCCTAAATTTAAAATACTTAACTATGTTATAGAGTATTATTGTACCTTAATAAATGTCCGGTTCTTAGCTACTTGGGGAAAGCCCCTCAAGATGGTGACTGGGAACCACGCTACACAATAAAAATAGTTCGCCTATTGTAAGAATTTTCGCACCTCTAAATATATCCTCATGTCTTTGCCCCAAAAAAATACTTACCGACTCCACTGCTTCCAGCCTGGACTCCAATACGCAGAAATATTAGAACATTGGAAGCTTGTTAAAATTGGAGACGCCGTGGACCTCATCCCCAACCCCGAAAACAAAGAAGACCAAAATGCGGTAAAGGTGGTTTATCAAGGAAAACCGCTGGGCTACCTCCCGCGTTCGGAAAACCGCCCTATCGCCGATATTTTTAAAGCGGGGCTAAAATCCTATAGGGCCAAGATCCAATCCCTGTATTTTGACAACCCACTGTTTGAACAGCTAGAGATCTCCTTGACCGTAAAAAAGGATTAAAAGCCCTAAACTACTTTTCCCAGAGGAACCTCAAATAGCTGTACTTGGTCTTGTAACCGGCTGATCACCAAATTCATCATGCGTTTGTTTAACGATGAAGATTGCTGTTTATAGCAGCGGTATTCCACCACCGTAAATTGCCCAATGATCATCCCTTTTACAGAATTACGGAACTTTTGATCTTTGATTAAACTGGTTTCTATGTAGGCCAGTTTTTTTTCGAGACTCAACTCAAAAAAAACACCTTTTCGCTTTTCGATATAGTTATGGAAGACCTCAATCAAAAGCGGATTTTGCAGTTTTAAAATCGGCCGCAGGGTTTCGTTTTGAAAGCGTTCCTCTGTCCCCATATTGGGAAATACCTTGGTTTTCTTGATTTCCGGACGTATGCGTAACAAGTCGTTGGGTCGGTCGTTCATGGTTAATCATTTTTTAATAAAATTAGGGGCTTGTTTTATCAAAAACCATAAATGTTTATGGATTTTATTGACAGGATTGTCAACAGAAGCTGCTTAAAAAAGAACCAAAACAATCAGCGCCCTTGGAGCACCTCCATGACCAATTGTAAAAGTCAAAAAGATCATTTTTTTGTATATTGATCTTGAGAAAGACCCCAAGTCCTTTCCCATACTATATTTTCGGATTTTTTTTATATCAATGCGCTTTGTCTTGGTTTGGATAGATCAGAATGTGGAGCCCAGAACCCACTAAAAAAAACGGAGTGAAACCGAAAAACTTTAAGAGTAGGAATCTTAAGTAATAAATTATGAACTGGTATTTAAAAGTTTTAAAACAGTACGCTGACTTTGGCGGAAGAGCCCGAAGAAAGGAATATTGGATGTTTGTTTTGTTACATATGTTTTTTTCTATTATCGCGATGATATTGGATAAATTTTTAGGATTAACCACAGGGGAACTGCCCTATGGTGTTTTTGTATTTCTTATATGGATTGGCTGTTTTGATTCCTGGGTTGGCTGTTGCTGTTAGACGTCTTCATGATGTAGGAAAAGTGGGTGGATGCTTTTAATTTCATTAATCCCTTTGATTGGATCCATATGGCTGATCGTTTTATTGGTTACAGACGGACAAAAAGAAAGTAATAAATGGGGTAAAAGCCCAAAATAAATTGATGTGAAACCTAAAAAAAATATTCCCAAAAAAACAGATGATAACCCAGCATGATCAAATAATAATACCCTTGAGTAAGAAGAAAATGTTCCTGACATTATTGGGTTCAATTGTATTTGTTGGCGTTGGTCTGTGGTTTCTCACAAGTCCGCCAGAAACAATTCATTGGTTGTACGGGAATTCGAATTTTATTTTTGGATTAGGACTTATTTCTGCAATTTTTTTTGGGATTATAGCCGTGTCTATGATCCAAAAAATTTCTGAAAAAAAAGCAGGTTTGGTAATTAATAAACAAGGCGTTACAGACAATTCAAGCGCTCTGTCTATTGGATTTATTCCATGGGCTGATGTTCAAGAGATTAAGATTTTAAAGGTAATGAGCGAAAGGTTTTTATTATTTATCTTAAATAACCCTCAAGACTATCTTAAAAAAGTTAAAAACCCCATTAGACGAAATACTATGAAAATAAACCAAAAGCTTTATGGGTCACCGTTTAGTATTTCTTCAAACCTTTTGCAAATAAATTTTGACGAGCTAAAAGAATTATTACAAGAAAAGAGAAATGAATATAAGTCGTAAAAACATAAAGCGGGTATATTAATTAATATCATCGCTCCCTGAATATAAAAAAAGTGGGGATATAGCAAAAGGTATAGGACCTTTAATGCGCGTGATTATAATAGATTGTAGGGGTGTACTGGTTGGGCTATTCTTACATTAGACCTCCACCCCATCAAAAAAAATGCCCACTTCTGTGGGCATTATAAATAACCTTTTAAAATTACTTGGCCTAACCAATCGTCCAGGCGATTACCCCGCCCATAAGTCCTGTGGTGACCATACCAATAAAGATCTCGGTAATAAAACGTTCAGTGTCCAATGTTCCCAACGAGGATGCCATAAAAAAGCTCATGCTGATGGCATAAAGGGTGCCGAGTATAAACCCGATTACAGCCCCGCTTTTAAAAGTGCTTACCCCTGCCCAACGGGAATAGATTAGGGAAAAGACAAGCGCGTAAAACAAACAGCCTAAAAAGATAAACAGCATGGATTCCCCCGCATTCGAGGGGTACAGGTCCTTAAACAAGATCCCGTAAAACAACCATCCCAATAAAAAATAGACGATGGTTCCGGTCAAAGTAGAAGTAAAAAGTGCTTTGTTGTTCATGATATTGAGGTTTAGTATTTCAAAATACAAAATATTTTTTCTGTTGCTATGGGGATCTGCTGGAGTTTAGGAGGATACCCACTGTATTGACACTTCTCCTACAATTGTTTTTTTACCCTACCAACAGGCCCTCCAAGCCACCGTGGGGAAACAGGACATAGGGTAACTGACATAAATACTTAAGGTTTTTATACACTTAGCCCTAGAAAAAAAGGGGGATGGTCCAACAGCGCAATGTAGGAATATGCCTCAAAAAAAGACTTGCTGTAGCCATGGGCCGCGCCATGATATTCGTGCAATGGATTTTAAGTTGGAAGGCCATTCCCCATTGGAAGACAATAATTGACCCGATATTGTTAATAATCCTTTTCCGTCTCTATTGTCCCCGAGCCACAGAAATAGTAAATTCGCTAAAAAGAGCGCATTATGGCAGACGCAAATGAAGCAAAAAAGAAAGCCTTACAGCTGACCTTAGACAAGCTAGACAAAACCTACGGTAAAGGCGCCGTTATGAAATTGGGTGACGAAGCCATCGAGGAAGTAGAGGCCATTTCTTCAGGTTCCGTCGGTTTGGATTTGGCCCTGGGTGTTGGTGGATATCCAAGGGGGCGGGTCGTAGAAATCTACGGACCTGAGTCGTCAGGAAAAACCACACTTACCCTGCACGCCATTGCCGAGTGCCAAAAAGCAGGCGGGATAGCAGCTTTTATCGACGCCGAGCACGCTTTTGACCGTTTCTATGCCGAAAAACTGGGGGTAGACGTCAGTGAACTCATCATCTCACAACCCGACCACGGTGAGCAAGCGCTTGAAATTGCTGACAACCTCATCCGCTCTGGTGCCATCGATGTGGTCGTCATCGATTCTGTGGCCGCACTGACCCCCAAAAGTGAAATTGAAGGGGAAATGGGAGACTCCAAAATGGGACTCCACGCCCGACTGATGTCACAGGCTTTGCGAAAGCTTACCTCCTCTATCAGTAAGACCAATTGTACCGTTTTCTTTATCAATCAGCTGCGAGAAAAAATCGGAGTTATGTTTGGCAATCCCGAAACCACCACTGGTGGAAATGCGCTGAAATTTTACGCCTCTGTTCGCTTGGACATCCGCCGATCTACACAGATAAAAAGTGGAGACGCTGAGGTAATGGGGAATAAAACCCGTGTAAAAGTGGTAAAAAACAAAGTAGCACCACCCTTCCGTACCACTGAGTTCGACATCATGTATGGCGAAGGTATTTCCAAAATAGGGGAAATCATCGACTTGGGAGTCAACTACGAAATCATCAAAAAATCGGGCTCTTGGTTCAGCTATGGAGATACCAAATTGGGGCAAGGCCGCGATGCCGTAAAAGTGCTCTTAGAGGACAACCTGGAGCTGATGGAGGAACTGGAAAAGAAAATCATGGACACCGTTAAGGCCGTAGAGTAAACATTCCTCAACCCGCAACAAGGCATTGGACCTATTAGCTTTTAAAACAAAAATGTCGACTTGGGCTGCCGCGCAAAAGCCCTTTTTTTTTCTGATCGATTTCGAAATGCAAAAGCCTGTGCTTTGCCCCTTGGAAGAAGCCAAAGACCACGGCTTTATCTTTGACATCAAAGGCTTTCGAAATTTTGATCCCACAACCCGAAAACCCAAGCCTATACCGCTGTCCATAAAGCCCGTGGCCAAAGAAACCTATACCCATGCCTACCAAAGGGTCATCGATGAAATTTACAAGGGAAACTCTTTTTTGTTAAACCTTACTTTTCCCTCGGCCATTGAAACCCCACTGGACTTGGAAGACGTTTTCCACTGGGCAAAAGCCCCCTATAAACTCTATCACCAAGGGGATTTTGTGGTCTATTCGCCCGAGTGTTTTGTAAAAATCAAAAACGACCATATCTATTCCTACCCCATGAAGGGTACCATCGACGCTCGTTTGCCCGACGCCCAAAATACATTGACCACCGACCCCAAAGAAATCAATGAACACAATACCATCGTGGACCTCATCCGCAATGATCTGTCCAAAGTGGCCAAAGAAGTCCAAGTCAAACGCTTCCGGTACCTGGACAAAATCAAAACTCAAAAAAACGAAATCTACCACACCAGCTCAGAAATCAGAGGAAAACTTCCCCCCGATTGGAAAAGTCAATTGCCCGATTTACTGCTGAGCATGCTTCCAGCAGGATCTATTTGTGGTGCACCAAAAGCAAAAACCGTTTCCATCATTCAGGAGGTAGAACAAGACCCCAGAGGGTATTATACCGGTATCTTCGGATATTTTGATGGGGAGGAACTGGACAGTGCGGTCAACATCCGTTTTATTGAAGAAAAAAACAGCCAATTACTCTATCGCAGCGGCGGTGGCATAACCTTTCTCAGCGATATGGAATCCGAGTATAATGAACTGATAGAAAAGATCTATGTTCCCGTTGTTTGAATCCCTTTGTGTATTGGACGGAAACATTCTCCACACCGAATGGCACCAACTTCGGTTTCAACAGGCCTACAGCACGCTTTTTAGAAAACCCCCCACATTTAATCTCGTAGACGGCATCCAGGTACCCAAAAAATTTTCGCAAGGAAAAGTAAAACTGAAGATCAGCTATGATGCTGCCCATAAGGAGCATTATTTTCAACACTATAAAATGCAAAACATCCAGCAGATTCAATTGGTCGCTGTTGAAAATTTAGACTATACCCATAAATACAGTAAGAGAGAAAATTTAGAGCTACTGTTTGCCCAACGTGGCCATTGTGACGATGTACTGATTGTTCGAAACGGATGGATAACAGACAGCTCCTATGCCAATGTTATTTTTTATGATGGCGCGCATTGGTGGACACCAGCGTCACCTTTGTTGGCCGGAACCTGTCGCGCTCGGTTGTTGTCCAAGGGAGTAATCCTAAAAAAGCCGATTCACGTCAAGGACCTCAAATTGTTTAATGGGTTAAAATTGATTAACGCACTGAGGGACTTCGACCAACCAACAATCCCCATAACCAGCCTACTTGATTAACTTAATTTTTTTGATTTTTTCCAAACGTCAATGGCCTCCAAAGCGGCCTGTTCACCGTCATTTAACAGTTCGGATGCAATGAGATTATAGGTCTTTTGTTGTAGCTCAGGGATGTCCTTTTCTCCCAATCCGGCCGTGGGCAGGGTCGGGTGGATGTCCACCCGCAATACACCAGGGTAGCCATGGGTGGTGTACCATGGAAATTTTCTTTTACAGTCTAAAAAAACCATGGGACAAATGGGCAGCTCATGTTCTATAGCAATTTTAAAAGCACCCTGTTTAAATGGGTTCAGCAATATGGTTTCGTCTGTGTATTCCTTTTCTGGAAAAATGCAAACACTATAGCCTTTTTGCAATACTTTTTTGGCACGGCCATAGACCCCATACCGGCTTTTGGAGCTGCTGCGGTCCACCATAATGGCCGCGCGTTTGTAGAGGTATCCAAAAAAAGGAATTTTAACCAATTCTTTTTTGCCGACAAAAACAAAAGGAGTAGGAGCGGCGGCAAACATCAGCATGATATCTATATAGCTGGAATGATTGGCTACCAGCATATAACTTTTTTTGAGGTCTACGGTTGTTTTAAAAGTTTTTTTCATCCAGAATCCTGTACCCAATAACACGGTTCTGGCCCAGAGATTTCGGGCAATCCAAAAGAATGGACGGTAACCGTCAGGGAACAATAACAGCAATGCCAGTAGAGGAAATAATATTATCACAAGGATGGAGGACAATAAATAAAACCACATTCTCCACAGTAGGAGTAAGATTTTTCTCATGCATCAAATATAAATTAATTAGTGCGTTTTTCTCTAAAATATGTAGTGTCTGAGCTGCCATAGTAATCCTGTGGAAACAGCGGGTAGCCAAAAAATAGTTGTGCTCGTATAATAGGAACCGTACCTTTACAAAAAAAAATAAAATGGCACGGATTTTAACAGGGGTTCAGTCCACTGGTGTTCCCCACTTGGGAAACTTGTTGGGGGCTGTACTTCCAGCAATCAAAATGGCCGAAGATCAGTACAATGAAGCTTTTCTGTTTATCGCAGACCTCCACTCCATCACCCAAGTCAAGGATGGGGCTCAGTTAAAGAAGAATACTTTTGCCACGGCAGCTGCATGGCTCGCCTGCGGATTGGACCCTGAGAAAACCGTTTTTTATCGCCAAAGTGATGTGAGTCAGGTCACCACCTTGGCCTGGTTTCTCAGTTGTTTTTTTCCTTTTCAGCGTTTGACGCTGGCCCACTCATTTAAGGACAAAGCGGGCCAATTGGAAGATGTGAATGCTGGCTTGTTTACATATCCCATGTTGATGGCCGCCGATATTTTGATCTACGACGCCGAGGTGGTTCCCGTAGGCAAAGACCAGTTACAGCATTTGGAAATGACCCGTGATGTCGCCGCCCGTTTTAACCATCAGATGGGAGATACTTTTGTGATGCCCCAGCCTAAAATTCAGGAAAGTACCCAATATGTAATCGGTACGGATGGGAATAAAATGTCCAAGTCAAAAAATAACATCATCGATATTTTCCAACCCGATAAAGCCCTGAGAAAACAAATCATGGGCATAAAAACCGACAGTACCCCCTTGGAAGCCCCCAAAGATCCCGATGCGTGTAATGTATTTAAGTTGTTTTCATTAATGGGATCTCCAGATCAAATTCTCACTTTAAAAAAACAATATTTGGACGGAGGAATGGGATATGGTCATGCCAAGCAGGCCTTGTATGAATTGGTGCTGGAGAATTTTAAAACAGAAAGGGAAAAATTCAATTTCTACAACGATCAGCCCGAGACGGTGGAAGAAGCTTTGACCCTTGGCGCTGAAAAGGCAGCCCATGTTGCCGACGAAGTATTGATTCGGGTACGAAAAAAATTAGGGTATTAGATCCACTCAAATAATTTTCCCGGTTGTGGTTTAACACAACCTTTCATTTCCAACTTAAACAAAAGTGTAGCGGTTTTACTTATAGAAAAACCCGTGGAAAGGGCAATATTATCTAAACTTTCTTGAGCCACCGATTTAAGGCAATCAAAAATCACTTTTTCTTCGCCTTCCAAGGTCACAAATAGCTTTTTTTGTACACCCTGGGGCTGAGGGGTTGGCGTCCACCCCATAGCTTGAATGAGATCATCGGCTCCTGTGATGAGTTGGGCTTTTTGGGAACGGATCAGCTGGTGACATCCCCCGTGTACCGCTTTTCCAACTTGGCCTGGGAAAGCAAATAGCTCCCGATTGTATTGGTGCGCAAAGTTGGCGGTGATCATGCTACCACCGCGGATCTTGGATTGAATGACCACGGTGGCGTGGGACAGGCCAGCGATGATTCTGTTGCGGATCAAAAAATGTTTTCGATCAAATTTTTCGTCCAACATAAATTCAGAAACAAAGCCCCCGTCAGCTTCCATTTCCGCAACATAGGCCTGATGCTCTGGAGGGTAAATTTGATTCAGCCCGTGGGCCATACAAGCCAAGGTCGGTAACTTAGATTTTATCGCTTGGTGGTGCGCAATGATGTCGATGCCTCGCGCAAAACCAGACACAATCATCGGGTTTACCCCTTGAAGCCCCTGAATTAATTCACGACAGAGCTTTTCACCGTGGGCGTCACAAGAACGGGTACCCACAATACTGATGAGCCTGCGTTGGGTAAAGCTGAAATTCCCTTTAGAGAACAAAACTAAGGGGGCATCGGGGCAAAAGGAAAGGGTTTTGGGATAGGCAGGGTCTCCAAGAAAAATCGGCTTGATTTGGTGTTTGTTTATTTTTTCCTCCTCCTTGTAAACAGCATCAGCATATTTTCTCCAGCCCTTGAGGTGGTCGATCAGTACTTTACCAATCCCTTCTAATGACAGGAAATCCTCGGGTGATCGGTCAAAAATCGCTTCCGGGCTAGTGCTGAATTCCCATAATTTTTTGCTGCTAACGTTGCCCAATTCCGGGATCATTCGCAAAAAAAGGCAGGCTTGGAGACGGTTCATGGTAAAAAAATAAAATTTAGGGGCTATCAAATATAATAACATAAATATTCATCGTTATTAAAGGACAGAAATATTCTTATATTTGAGTATGTCATTGCAGCAATACATCAAGGAATTACTCTACCAGCACGAGTGTGTAACTGTTCCCAACTTTGGGGCTTTCCTCACCCGTTCTGTTCCTGTGTTGATTCATCCTGATACGGATGTTTTTTCTCCTCCGAAAAAGGAAGTGAGTTTTAACAGTCTCCTAAAAAGTAATGACGGTATACTGGCAAATTATATGGCCAAAAAAGAAAAGGTATCCTACGAGCAAGCCCTCCGAAAAATAGAAAGAGAGGTAATTGTTTGGAAACAACGATTGAACACCCAGCATTTGAGTTTTGCTGGTATTGGTGAAATGCAGCTAAATCCTCAAAAAAGAATTATTTTTTCTCCCTATGGATCGATAAACTTCGATCTCAGTTCGTTTGGATTGGGGCGTTTTACCAGAAAAGCAATACACCCACTAAAAATTAACGAATCACCAAAATCCGCACCCATTATGGAAAAAGGAAAAAATGACAATATGATGTTTACCCCATCAAAAAAAGAAGACAAAAAAGAAAAATCTCCCCTAATGCGTTATGCAGTAGTTGGGGTGATTGGCATCGTTTTAATTGGAGCGGTGTATTATTTCGGTCAGGAATACTTGGCGAGTGAAAAAGCCAAAGCAACTGAAATGGCGCAAAAGAAAATAAAAAGCAATGTACAAAAAGCGACCTTTGACTTGGGCGCGTTGGATCAAGTAGACCTCAACTTAGAGGCCCTGCCTGAAGTTGCGGAACAAGCTGTTATGACAACGCCTTATTTTAGCGTTATCGCTGGCTCCTACAGGTCCATAGACAATGCTGAAAAAAAATTGGCGCAATTGAAAGCAAACGGTTATGATGCTGCTTTTACCGATATCAATCCGGAAGGACTACACCGAGTAGCCTTCGGTCGTTTTACTTCAAAGCGCGAAGCTTTAAATTTACACAATTTCATAAGGTTCTCTCTCCAGGAAGAGGCGTGGTATTTAGAAGAAAAATAAGCTACATCCTGTAAATCCAGCTTTTGGGATTTTGCGGTGTGGAGTTGCTAAACACGCTGAACTGCAACGTCGTTTTGCCCGTCTGGGGGTGCGAGAATATTTCGCCAATGGGCTGCTTCGCCGCTACTTTTTCTCCTTTTTTGACGTACACTTTGCCCATGTTTTTATAGGTCGTTATAAAAATTCCGTGTTTAATCAAAACGGTAGGGTTACTGCCTTTAAAGCTGAGGATTGACATTACTTCACCCTCAAAAACAGCCCTTGCTTCTGCCTGGGGAGAAGTCGCAATGGTTACTCCATTACTTTTGATCATCGTGGTTTTGACCACAGGGTGGGGTTGGGTGCCAAACCGCTGAATCACAACACCTTTTTCTACAGGCCAAGGAAGCTTTCCCTTGTTAGCAACAAAGTTCTTGGCCAACAACTTTGCCTCTGGGGTAAGGGTAAATGTGCTTTGAGATTTTTTGCCAGCAGCCCTGTTAGAGGCAGCGATGGCCTCTCGAATCAATCGGTCTATTTCACGATCAATGGCCGCCGATTTTCGTTGTTTTGTTTTGATCTCTTGCACCATCGACCGCGATTTGCTCTTCAAACTCGAAATAAGTCTTTGCTGGGACTTGCGTTCTTGCTCCAATGCCTGTTGTACTTTTCGGTTTTCTTTGACTAGGTTTTCTTTCTGGGCTTTCTGCTCCAATAAACGGGTGTTAAGTTCTTGTAGTGTTTTGGTTTTTTCCGCGATTTCTTCCCCTTGTTTCTTTCTAAAATTTGCGTATTGCTTCATGTATTGAATGCGCTTATAGGCCTGAAGAAAATCCTCGGAAGAAAATAAAAACATCAATCGATTCTGAGAAGAGTTACTCTTATAAGACTTACGAATCATTTCGGCATAGTCCATTTTTAAAAGCTCGAGTTCTTTTCTCAAATTAGTAATGTTTCTTTGGTTGACATTTATCTGTCGGGTCAGCAGATTGGCTTGTTCGTTGTTGACTTTTACCAAATCGTTTCGGACGGATATTTTAACGCTAAGGTCTTCTACTTGTGACAAAACAGACTTTTCCTTTTTGGAATTTTTAAAGAGCAAGCCGTTGATTTGTTTGATCTCTGCTTGCAGTCTCTTTTTTTGATTTTCAAGAGATTTTTGGCGGGCAGCATTGGATTGGGCCATTCCCAGTGCACTGAGGAAAAGGAAAAGAAAAATACAGTGCTTTCTTAAGCTTTGCATTACATTTCTATTGGTTTATAGCCCTGGGGGATATCAAAGGGAATACTCAACCGGTCAGGGAAATCCGCCCGGGTGTATTCCATTATAATTCTGGTCAATGCATTTCCATCAAAGAGTGAAATGTGCACTTCACCCGGAACAAATACTCCTTCTACCTTTTGATGGTTAAGGTATTTAACGGTTAGAGATTGCGCAGTTCCTGGCACCATAAATCGCTGTTCCAAAAGCTGGAAGCTCTCGGGGTCAAAGAAAAAAGTGGGACGAAATCGTATATTGTTAGAGCGGGGGGTTAAAATATAATACTTGGGATGGGAAATGGTCTCCCAACGACCCCGATTAATATCGGAAAGGGGCAGCCCCATCAAAAGGTTTTGCAAGTCAGAAAATTCAAAATTGGTGTTGAATTGTTCGTTTATAAAGGAAACGTCCCCTTTAAAAAAAGTCTTTTGAAACTTCTCGTAAAAAGAAACCTTTTCGGGAGTGATCAGCAGTTTGGCAATGGGGACAATCATGTTGGCGCTCATCCATATAGATTTGGCTTTCTCCAACCGCATATTGACGATGATTTGTTGTTTTCGTCTTCCATCGTCGTAGGTTGTTTTAACCCTGGATCTAAATTTTTTATAGTCCAATTGCTGTTTTCCAATTGACTTGGTCAGCTCTTTAGTTTCGATGTTTTTCATCGGCACCCTACTGGGAGAAAGGGCAGGTGCTTTACAAGCCGCAACCACCATCAGCGCAATCAAAATAGGTGTTTTGATCCATAATCCAGTAAGAGGTTGCTGCTTCATATTATGATAATTCGGAATAGTCGCCGATACTGACAAAATTAAATGATCCGTCATAAACCACGTGATTGCCGATCATGGCGCCCTGCAATTCGGCGTTTCTTATAACTGTATGTCTTTGAACTAAACTTTTAATCAAGGTAGAGTTCTCGATCTGGGTCCCCTCGCCTACTGCAGAGTAAGGGCCTATTGTGGAATTTTTTAGTACCACTCCAGGGCCAATAAAACAGGGGGGAATGATTGTACTGTTTTCCAATACCACATCCTTGGCCACAAGCGCTGCGCCTTCCTCGGTTAGGATCTCCAACATTTTGGTGTTGGTTTCAAGCGTAATCTTTGGATTGCCGCAATCCATCCACTCTTTGACGGCGCCAGGGGTAAAAACCGCACCCTTTTCCATCATGTCCAAGATGCCTTCATTCAACAAGAACTCTTCGCCAGGAGCGCGTTCCTCTTCCATGGTCTTTTCCAAAGCTGCCTTTATGACTGCACCCTCTTTAAAGTAATAAATTCCAATCACCGCTAAGTCAGAGACAAATTCTTCGGGTTTTTCCACCAGCGCGGTGATCTGGTTTTCGGTATTCATTTTTACAACGCCATAAGCTTTGGGGTTTTCTACTTTTTTTACCCATATCATCCCATCAGCGGAAGAGTCCAAGGATAAGTCGGTTCTGATAAGGGTATCGGCATAAGCGACAATTATTGGACCAGACAAAGAATCGGCAGCACACATAACAGCATGCCCAGTTCCCAAGGGTTCCAATTGTCGGTAAATGGAGGTTTTAGCCCCTAAGTTATCGGCAACTTGGGTCAACTCTTCTTCTATTTCTGAGCCAAAAAAGGCAGGGTCGCCCAAAATAAAAGCTACTTCATCTATGGGTTGATCAACTACTCGGGCAATTTCATTTACCAATTGGGCTACAATTGGGGCGCCAGCAACAGGCAACATAGGCTTAGGAACGGTCAGGCTGTGGGGTCTTAGCCTTGATCCCCTTCCCGCCATTGGAACAATAATTTTCAATATATTATATATTTAATTTAAACAAAAGCTTTAATTTATTTTTTTCCTGTACTTCCGAAGCCTCCCTGCCCTCTTTCCGACTGGGGTAATGCCTCAACGGCTTTCCACTTGACTTGACTGTATTGCGCAATTACCAATTGGGCAATGCGATCTTGTGGTGCAACGGTAAAAGGTTCGTTAGAAAGATTTACTAATATTACCCCTATGTCTCCGCGGTAGTCAGCATCAATTGTTCCAGGGGCATTGAGCACTGTTACTCCATTTTTAGCGGCCAGTCCACTTCTGGGGCGTACCTGCGCCTCGTAGCCTTCGGGTAATGCGATAGACAGAGCTGTCGGGATGATCTTGCGCTCCAATACACCCAAGGTAATAGGCTCCTCTATATGGGCACGGAGGTCCATCCCTGCTGACTGTGGCGTAGCGTAGTGGGGCAATGCTCCTGGACCAACAAAACGAACTGGAATTTCTAACATTTTAATGATTTCTTCAAAAATACAAAAAGCACCCTGAAAGCACAGCGTGTAGAGATTGACTTAATATTTTTTTTATGAAGAAAATAGTAAAAGTGGTAGTTAGTATTCAACAGTAGGGTCTGCATATTTTCTCCCTGACTGCTATATGGCATAAGAAGCCCCATAAATGGGCTGGACTAAACCTTTATAAAAGTATTGTTTTTGTAGAGGTACCAGAGCAACAAATAAAGCAAAGCAAAACCCCCAATAACCAATACAAGCTCATAATAATTCCCCGTGTAGGGCGACAAGCCATAGAGCAGGAAACCTGCAATTTTAGGAAAAGGAAGTACGTGGGTGATCACATAGGCCGTGATGGCATTCATCCCTATTACTTTAAGAAAGAATGTCCAGCGGTGTTGTTGTTTTATGTCGACGATCCAATAAAAAAGGGCCATTAGAAAGTAACACAAGCCCGAAGAGACCAAAACAAAAGTAGAAGACCATATTTTCTTTACCACGGGATGAAAGGTGTTTCCAATGATTCCCAAAGACAATGCGATCCCCCCATAAATTATAAGGGTTTTAAAAACCTTCATTCTATTACTTTCCTTTTTTATCAGTTCGCCAGCAAATAAGCCTGAGAGGGTGGTGGCAGTGAACCCTAAACCAGATAAAAACCAAGTGTATTGTTTGCCGTCGTCAAAAGCACCAAAAATCAAATGATCGAGATAGAGTGCAAAGTTAACATCGGGCTGAAGTGTACTTCTCCCAATACCGGGAATGGCAGGCAGGGTCAGCAATAGGCCATAGACGATCAAACAGCTAATAAAAATCAATACACGGGTCTTCGGCTTTAAATATACATATGCAAGGCTTGTGAAAACATAGCCAACTGCAATGGCTTGAAGGGTGTTGCTAAAAATTTTAAACACGGACCAATCAAAGGCCAGCAGGTTCCCCTGAACAATCCACCCCAGAAAAAAAAGGATGGCAAAACGCCTGAGCAATTTTTGGAATAACGCTTTTTTGGGAACATTTTTTTGGAGGCGGTGTTTTAATGAAAAGGGAATTACCGCCCCTACAACAAACAAAAATAAGGGCATTATGATATCGTAAAATCTAAAGCCAAACCATTCTGGATGTTGGAATTGCTGTGCAATCGCAGCAGTAAAACCTGAGCCTGAGCCTTGGTGGAGTTTGGAAAAAAATTGATCGGCAAACACGATCATTAGCATGTCAAAACCGCGCAGGACGTCGATAGAATGGATACGATTATTGGGCATAATAGTGGAATTTAGATGTAAACGTTTTGTTTAAAGATAAAAAAAGAAACATCGATCAAAAAAACACCTTCAGGGTTCAGAAGCCCTCGGCCTAATTTCTAACCATTCAAGGCCTCAGCGCCGCCCACAATCTCGAGAATTTCGTTGGTGATGGCTGCCTGACGTGCTTTGTTGTAAGTGAGTTTTAGTTGATCTCTTAACTCAGTTGCATTATCGGTTGCTTTGTGCATGGCAGTCATTCGGGCGCCATGCTCACTGGCAAAAGAATCTCTGACAGCTTTGAAAAGCTGCATTTTTAACGACTTCGGAAGTAATTCGTTAACGATTTCCGCTTGTGAAGGTTCATAGATATAATCTCCTGACACTTGCTGGGCGGTATTTTGCTCGGCTACAATGGGAAGAAACTGTTCTGAGGTTACCAACTGGGTAGCTGCATTTTTAAAACGGTTGTAAACCAGGATAACTTTATCGTATTGGCCTTGGGCGAAAGCGTCCATGGCCTGAAGAGCGATCTCAGCAGTATTACCAAAACTTAGGTCGTCATAAATGGCATCGTGACGACTTTTTAGGATAAGTGATTTGGACAGGATGTCGCCTCCTTTTTTTCCAATGCCCATTACCTCAACATTTTTTCCTGCATATTTCTCCTTGGCCAACCTTAGGGTTTCTTTGATGATATTGGTGTTGAAAGCTCCACAAAGGCCCCTGTTGGAGGTAACGGAAATGATAAGAATGTTTTCTTCGCCCCTTTGTTGGGTGTAGGGGTTTTGGCCGTCTCCATCAAGACTTCCGCTCAAACTTTGTATCAGTTCTGTTAGTTTATTAGCATAAGGGCGCATGGCGGTAATGGCGTCTTGGGCTTTTTTTAATTTTGCTGCCGAAACCATTTTCATCGCACTGGTGATCTGCATCGTGGAAGATACTGACGCAATACGATTCCGTATTTCTTTTAGGTTTGCCATTTATTTATTCAAATGCTTTGGACGTTTCTTCGGCCACTTTATTTAAAGTATCGATTACTTCGTCGGTGAGCTGTCCCGCTTTGATGGCGGTGAGTACTTTATTATTCTTTTTCCTTAGGGTAGATAAAAATGCCGTTTCAAATGCCTTGACTTTTTCAACAGCTACATTTCTGAGTAAGTTTTTTGAACCTGCATAAATAATTGCAACCTGATCTTCTACAGTAAAAGGGTCGTTTTGCGCTTGCTTCAAAATCTCAACATTTCTTCGCCCTTTTTCAATAACATTGAGTGTTGCTGCATCTAGATCGGAGCCGAATTTTGCAAAGGCCTCTAATTCCCTAAACTGTGCTTGATCGAGTTTTAAGGTCCCTGCCACCTTTTTCATGGATTTAATCTGGGCGGAACCTCCTACCCTTGAAACAGAAATTCCCACGTTGATCGCTGGACGAACTCCGGAGTTAAATAAGTCCGACTCTAAGAAAATCTGACCATCAGTAATAGAAATAACATTGGTCGGAATATAGGCGGAAACATCACCCGCTTGGGTCTCGATTATTGGGAGTGCGGTAAGCGAACCTCCTCCTTTTACCTTGTCTTTTAAAGATTCTGGCAGATCGTTCATCCCTTTGGCAATCTCATCGTCTGCGATGACCTTTGCCGCACGCTCAAGCAAACGGGAGTGGAGGTAAAAAACATCCCCTGGGTATGCCTCTCGTCCTGGAGGACGACGTAACAGAAGGGATACCTCCCGATAGGCCACTGCCTGCTTTGATAAATCGTCGTAGATGATTAATGCGGGTCGGCCCGTGTCCCTGAAGTATTCCCCAATGGCAGCTCCGGCAAAGGGCGCATATACTTGCATGGGTGCAGGGTCGGAGGCATTGGCGGCTACGATAGTGGTGTAGTCCAACGCGCCTTTATCTTCTAATACTTTGGCAATTCCAGCTACCGTAGAGGCTTTCTGACCCACAGCAACATAGATACAATATACTGGTTCACCAGCATCGTAGAATTCTTTCTGGTTGAGGATGGTGTCAATGCATACCGTAGTTTTCCCAGTTTGTCGGTCACCGATCACCAATTCCCGCTGACCTCGTCCCACTGGAATCATTGCATCAATGGACTTAATCCCGGTCTGTAAGGGCTCATTTACCGGCTGTCTGAAAATAACGCCAGGGGCTTTTCGCTCCAATGGCATTTGATAGGTTTCCCCTTCGATTGGGCCTTTCCCGTCGATTGGATCACCCAAAGTGTCCACTACCCTTCCAACGATACCTTCCCCCACATTAATGGAAGCAATTTTTTTGGTACGCTTTACGGTGTTTCCTTCTTTTATTTCTTTAGAAGGGCCTAACAGTACAACCCCAACATTGTCTTCTTCAAGGTTTAGGACCATTCCGTCCATACCGTTTTCGAAAGTTACCAATTCGCCGTATTCGGCATGGGTAAGACCATAAACTCTGGCAATACCGTCACCTACTTGGAGGACGGTTCCTACTTCATCTAAAGAGGCGGTGGCCTCAAAACCAGCCAATTGATTCTTTAATATTGCTGATACTTCAGCGGGCTTTACATCTGCCATAATTATTCTTTTTCTGTATTAGGAGGTAATCAATTCTCTTTTTAATGCTTCTAAGCGGTCCGCTATACAAGCGTTGTACTGTAGATCTCCCACCCTGAGGATAAAGCCTCCTTTGATGGTTGGGTCTACAATGTTTTTTAGTTCTACTTTCAAGGAAGTAAGGGTGGCTGCTTTTTTGAGCATCTCTTTTTCCAAAGTTTCAGTTAAAGGTACTGCTGTGGTTACTGTGGCAGCAACTTTTCCTTGGTGTTTGTCAAATAAGGCGATAAAGTGATGGGCCACACCTCCAAGAATCCCTTCTCTACCGTTGCGAGACAGCAAGTCATAAAGGGCGCTTAATATTTTGGAGGGGTTGGGAAAAACATCACTTAATATTTTTCTTTTTTGAGCACTGGGAATCACAGGGCTATTGAGCGTTGCATCTAACTCAGGGTTGGATTCCATAACCGCAAAAACGTTTTGCATTTCTTCTACTACTTTTTTCTCAGCATTGTTTTGAATGGCGAATTCTAAAAGTGCTTTAGCATATCTTATGGAGGCTCTTCCCGCTTTCATTGTCTATTTATAAAGAGGCGTCTTTTATTAATTTATCGACCAGCTTTGCTTGTTTGTCTTTACTGTCCAACTCGGAATCAATTACCTTTTCAGCGATTTCCAAGGAAATTTGCGCTACCTGATTTTTTAGCTCGTTGATCGCAGCACGTTTTTCATTTTGAATGGATTCTTGTGCTTGGGCAATAACTTTATCGGCCTCAGCTTGTGCGTCGGTTTTGGCTTGTGCTACAATTTCAAGGCCATTGGCTCTAGCTTCTTTAAGCAAGGCTTCACGTTCAGCTCTTGCCTCTTTAAGAATTTTTTGATTGTCTTCCTGAATAGAGGCCATTTCTTTTTTGGCTGCTTCAGCCTTGTTCATGGCCTCTTTAATTGAGGACTCTCTTTCGTTGACCGTGTCTAAAATCGGTTTCCAGGCAAACTTCTTGAGGAGCAACACCAAAAAAACAAATATGAGGAGCTGCCAAAAGAATAAGCCAAAAGAAAACTCACTGATTAATTTATCCATTTTAAAAAAGGTTTTAAATAAAAGCCATCCTAAGTATTTAGGATGGTGCTTTTACAATGCAAATAAAGCGGCAAAGCCAATCCCTTCAACCAAAGCTGCTGCGATGAGCATCACTGTTTGAATTTTTCCTGTAGCGTCAGGTTGCCTTCCAATTGCTTCCATGGCACCTTTTCCTATAGATCCGATACCGATACCTACTCCGATTACAACTAATCCTCCACCTACTATTGCTGGAATTTCCATAATTAACTATTTATTTAAAATTATACATCAATTTAGTGATCATCATGATCATCGTGTTCTTCTACTGCAAAGCCAAAATACAAAGCGGACAAAACCGTAAAGATGTACGCTTGCAAAAGGGCGACTAAAATTTCTATGATAGAAATTGAAAACGCAAGCGCAAATGATAGGCTCGATCCCAACCAATTTCTAAAAACAAACATCAGCGAAATAAGGCTCATTAATACAATGTGTCCAGCCGATATGTTAGCATAAAGACGTATCATCAATGAAAACGGTTTGATGATAACACCTAAAAGCTCTATAGGGGCTAAGACAATTTTCATCAGCACGGGGACGCCAGGCATCCAAAAAATGTGCTTCCAATAGGTTTTTTTACCACTGATATTCGTGATGATAAATGTTATCAGCGCCAATGCAAAGGTGATGGCAATATTCCCAGTAACGTTAATCCCAAGTGGTGTCAATCCCAGAAGGTTCAAAAACCAAATAAAGAAAAAGAGCGTCAATAAATAGCTCATAAATCTCTTATAGTGTTTTTCGCCTATGTTGGGAATGGCAATTTCGTCGCGGACATACAATACAACTGGCTCAAAAAAGCGACCCACGCCTTTGGCGATCATTCCATTTTTTTTGTAGGAGTCAGCCAAGCCTTTAAAAAGCAACAACATCATTATGGCTGTAAAAAGTATGGAGACTACATTTTTGGTAATGGAAAAATCCAGGGGTTTAACATTGGTGGGGTGGTGGCTGTCATCGTATTCAATCGTACCTTGTGCGTCTGTTTTGTATATTTTTCCGTAGTAGGACTTATAATAGTTCCCTCCTGCTTCGATGACATTTTTTCCGTGTTTTAACTTTGATGAAGAAAATATCTTAAGTCCCTCGTCCCAGAGTATCACTGGCAGTGGCATGCCTACATAAACTATTTCTCCGCTAGTGTCGTCGGTGTATGACAAAAGATTAAAGTCGTGGGTGTCTTCTAAGTGGTGTAGAATGTAAGCTTTGATTTCAGATTTAAGATCTGTAGTGGCGTTTTCATTTTCGGATTCCTTCGCGTAAGAGGAAGTGACCGAAAACAGCAAAATAGTAATCAAAAAAAGGTAAAATCCATTTGGCATAATGGCCGCTAAACTTAAAGCTTCTTATGTGTTGCAAATGTAAGCGATTAGACTTTTAAATAAAATACTTTTAAAATATATTTTAAAGTTTTTCAGAAAGATTATTTGTCGGCATTTAAAATTTTTGACAGCTGAAGAATTTCTGAGAAAAGTGCTAGCGAATAGGGTGTGAAAAAAGTAAAAAATTCTATCGTTTTTGTCTCTTTATCAAATTGAAAAAGAGGATAGACAATTATAAAAAAGAGCATGAATTTTAAGGCCGTTGTCAAAAGAAAAATCCACCCTGTAAGCGCTGGATTGATCCGAGAGACCCACAGTAAAAACCCAAGAAATAAAATTGCTGTTAGAGTGTTGAACACATAACATGTGATCAGGAGCTCTTGAAATATCTCTACATCAAAATACGCCAACGCAGAGGTGTGAAGCCCGAACAAAATCGCCATCCATAGAAAAAGCTTTAAAGAAAAGCTCCGTGTATTGTTTAGGATTGACTTAATATCTTTTACCCTGTTTATTGATCATGTAGACCACCACGACCAGTCCTGTGAAAGAGGCCACTAAAGTAGGCCAATTGGAGATGATCTCCCACTTTTCTCTGACCCATTCCCCCAAAGAAACCATGAGGTACATTACGATTCCTATTTGAAAAGCAAGACTTGAAAATACCCACCAGCTCTTAGGCTGTTTTTTCATGATTTTTCTCAGGGTCTTTTTTAAGCAGCTTAAAATCGGCCACTTTTCCTTCTTTATTCATAGAACAAGAAGCGTTAAAAGAAGCACCTGACTCAACAATCAGCTTACCGATCAATACCTCTCCCTCTATACTGCTGGTAGCCCTAAGGCTCAAGGTTTCTGCAACAAATAATTTCCCGCTGATGGCCCCCTCAACATCGGCATTGGAACAATTAACCACACCTTTGATTTTTCCGCTTTTCCCTACCACCAACTTGCCTTTGGTTTTGATGGATCCGTCGAGGAAACCGTCTATTCTAAAATCACTCTCTGAAACAATGTCTCCCTTTACTTGGGTTGATTGTTCTATTCTACTGTAGTTACCATTTATATCATTATTTTTCATGGGTAGTCGTTGTTGTTTTGTCTAATAACATTCTTTTATAATCGGCTGATAAAACTACAAAATTATTTGAATCCAATACGCTTGAGTCCTCATTCTTAAAGTGCTTTTTCCACTCATTGAGTTGTCCGCGATCCCGAATCCCATGTAATACCAAGTAGGTTTCTGTTTCATTGAACCGATCCACAGACAAAAACCAGCCGTTATCGGGGATTGCTGTCAATGCCTCTTCAATTTCAGTTTTGATGTTATTCAATGATAGGGAATCAGCAGATTTGAATGTAAATATCCACTTGTAGTTCAGGTAAACGATCTTTTCTCTTTCCAATGAATCAGTCAAATTCAATTGTCCTATCATTTCTTGCGCCCGGTTTGCCTCTGGGGTTTCAGGATATTTTAGCACAAAATCTTCCAGAGTGTTGGCCCAGGCTTTTCTCCCTTTTAATCGTCCGTTGTAGTGGGCCATCAGCAGATCAAATTTGGGTTGTATCGGAGTGCCATTTAAAAGAACGCTATAGGCTTGTGCTTGTTCAAAAAACAGGTCGAATTCTGCGTTTTGGAATGTTTTTAGCAGGTTTTCATAGACCGTATCGGGTGTTTTAAAAAGGGAGGAGTTGATGTTCTCGCTGCTTAGTAAGAGCCCATAGGGAGAATCGGGGTATTCATTTACAATGATGTTAAAATACGCTTTCGCCTTTGGGGACTTTTCACTTTCGTAGATTTTATAGCGGTGATAATAGGCTGGTGCTGCCAATTCTGCTGCTGGTTCAAGCGATAGCAGATGATCCAAACGCGCTTTGGCCAATTCATTATTTTTAAAACTTTCTTTGTAAATCATGCCCAATTGTAGGTAGGCATTATGGTTGAGCTTTTTAATACTGTCTATTTCGCTGGGGGTTTTGGGCAGTGTATTTAAATAATTCTCAGGTTTTTCAACAAAAAAGGCTTCGGGTTCTTCTTGTTCTTTTGTGTCATCTCCATTGGTTTGCTCTGGGATTAAACGGATCGCTGATGCAATTGCCCAATTATCGGTATTGGGACGATCGCCCCAGGTAGAAAGGAACTGTTGCTGCCCTCGCACCACAAGCATGGGGTTGTAAAAGTAAAACACATTCTCCTTATTGGATCTTCCAAAAAAAGGAAAACTGGGTTTTTCATCCGCAATTACTTTATCCAGCGCCCTTGCTTCTTTCTTTCTAATGTGTTCCTCAAAAAAGGTCAATTGTGCTTCTTTGTCCATTGAGGTAATGTAAAGAAGACTGTCGGTAACTCGAACAATTTCTTCGTATTTGATAACCCCATTGAGATTGTCCCGCTCTCTTTGTGTTTTTCTTTTGATAGCGGTCCCGTCCGCTAATGATACTAATAAGCTGTCCAAATAAGCTCCTGCATCTACATATCTCCCGCCTTCAAAGTTGAAATTTGCCAAATCACGATAATTGGCTTTTTTTGTAGGAAGATCGATGTGCGCTGACCTCAGTGACAAATTGAGGTAGTGCTTTCCCAAGCTGTCCTTTTGCTGCTCAAAATAATGAATCCCTATCGCGCGGTTGATCCACTGATCATAGACAAAATTTTCATAGTTTTTAGCCAGCTTTTCGTAGGACTCAATGGGATCAATGCTGTCCCTTACACTTCTGATTTGCAATCTTTTTATCTTCGCATTGATCCAGTATGGGCGGGGTGTTTTTCGATTCAGGCCCACCACCTGTTCATAGGCCCACAAGGCGGAGTCTGGCTTTTGAAGCTTTTCGTACAATTGCCCTGTTAAAAAATAGTACCGACCTCGTTTGTCGTTATTTTTGGCTGACTGAGCTGCATTTCTGATGTAATAGCAGGCGGAATCCAACTGTTCCGTATTTATAAATGCTTGACACAATGTAGCATTTGCGGGGCTGTGGAATCGGCTTTTGGGGGTTATGGCCCGCGCCAAACTTCGAAGGTTCTTTATTGCCAATTCATTGTTTTTCAATCGAATGTTCGTTTTTTCTCTCCAAATTCTCCCTTCTACATAAGTACTCTGGTCGGCATAGTTTTCTAACAAGTAATTAAAGGCCTCCATGGCGGGGAAAAAACGTCGGTCAAAGTAACGTGCCTTACCCAAAAGAAGGTAGGCCTCATCAATTTTGTTGTTGTGCTGAACTCCATTGATATTCATGGAGTGTTTTTGAATGGCTTTCACCGCTTTTTCTTCTGCACGAGCGAATCCGGGGACAATTGTGGTTTGATCCATCCGTTCTCCGTTGACCGCAATGGGTTCTACCTCCAAAACCTCAAAAAAATTATCGTCGTGTACTTGCGATAAAATTGAAGCCCCAACATCGAAGGCCTCCTCGCCATTAAAGAGCACATTAAAAGTTGTGGTAAGGGAATGATACGAGCGATTTACCATTTTATTTTTTTGCGTGGAACAGCTCCAGAAAAAAAACAAAACAGCAATAACGGATGTGCCTATTGAAACCCTTTTATTCAATGAAATCTTTTTTTATAATAACTACAAAAATGCGGATTTAGTATTCTACTAGGCCTTAAAATACTCTTCCAGCTGATCAAAAGTTTCTGAGTCTGTTTTGATGTCCTTTATAGGAATTCCTTTTTCCAACAAAACAATGCGTTCACAAACTTCAGTAACATGGCTTAAATCGTGGCTTGAAATCAAAAATGTAGTCGATTTGTCATCGATATGTTTTTTGATGATTTCTTTAAACCGAATTTGAGAGCTAGGGTCCAGATTGGCAAAAGGTTCGTCTAATATAAGACACTCAGGGTTCCCGATAAAGGAGGCGACCAAGCCTACCTTCTTTTGATTTCCCTTGGATAGATTCCTGATGTATTTATTTTGCCCCAAAACCTCATCGTTAAAAAAAGGTTCGTATTGATGGATCCAGCTCTTTAATTGTTGTTCATTTACACCTCTGAGTTCCGCGACAAAATTCAGGTACTCCTCTGGAGATAGATAGCCAATCAGGAAGCTTTCGTCGATAAAGGCTGAGGTGTGTTTTTTCCATAGCTCGCTTTCGCTGACAGGTATGTCTTTATTGTATATGTCGCCCGTATGGGGTTTTACCAAATCCAATATTAAATTAAAAAGCGTTGTTTTTCCGGCGCCGTTATTCCCTACCAATCCAAATCGTTCTCCTTTTTCTATGATCAAGTTCTCAATGTTTAAAACTTGTTTATCGTCATATTTTTTAGAAAGGTTAATTATGCGGATCATGGGATTTAATTTTTTGTAAATGCTGCTATGGTTTTGTGCTTTCCAAGGGTATATATTTTCGCCAAATGGTTCAGGATATAATGTTTGAAAACAATACCCAATCCCCCAAAAAAGGCCAACGAGAATAAGCCTGCTTTTCCTCCCCAAACGAAATCGGCAATGAAAAAAATAAAAATGGGCAGGCCCAATTTTGGTATGGTAAACAACAATTGGGTAAGGCTAAAAGCCTTGGTGTTAGAAAATGTGTTGGCTTTGACGTTGAGCTTTATAGGGACCCTATTGAAAGCGCCAGAATAAAGATTAATAAAGCTTCCAACGCCTATATTGTAAATTGCTGTAGTCATAATAATGAGATATATCTTCCATCCAAATAACAAATAAAAAGAGGATAATATCAAAGAAAGAAATACAGAGACCGCCATCAGCCTCCATTTGGATTCAAAATACTCTCTGTAGGTTAAGTTTTGAGTCATCAAAAAACCAAAATATTCACCGTCCCAAGCGGGTACTTGTTGCCCATAGGTCATCGAAAAACCCGCTGTTACAAACAGGGATGCAAAAATCACCAGCAAACTATTTTCTTTATAAATGTCGGTAGTAAAAAAAACAAGGCCATAAAACAGAGACATAACACTAAAAAGTAGTATTTGTTTAGGTCGGGTATTGCGACGCAACAAGCGCAAGTCATTTTTTAAAAATACACCCAGCCTCCCGTAGCCCCCCAAGAACGAAAACCCCAAACGCAACATTTTTTCGGGTTTTTTGGCCAAGCCCATGTCAAAATAAAATCTCGCTTTTAGAAATTGATACACCACCTTGTAAGTAATTGCCAATAAGAAAATGGCAAGCGGCAGAGATAAGGGGTATTGTTCTGCCCAATGTATTGCTTTTGCAAAGTTTTTATAAAAGCTGAATTCGAAATAAATTTCAATGCCAATACCAATGGCCACCAAAGCCAGCGATGTGATCAGAACTTTAGTGTTTTTGTTGATGAGAAAAATCAAAAAGTTCAATATTAAGCTGAGGAATAGTAGCTGAAAAAACCAAACAAAAGAATCCAGCCCCATGCCCTCCTCAATAATTCTCACCACAGCTACTGGAAAATAGAGCAGCCATGGGATAAAATTAAATGGAGAGAGCAAAGAGCGAAACAACAGATTATTGATGATCAAACGTTTTTTTATGGATAACAAAATCCAGTACTGAACTTGGGTGTTGGGGAGATTTTGGAAAAAATAGCGCAATATGGCTTCTATCAAAAAAATAAAGAAAACACCTTTGTTGATCAAATCAATGGTAGGTTCGTTGGGAAATTCTTTTTGCAAAACATAGTATGCGCCCACACCGATTGCCATAACAGATAGAAAGAGGTATGCCCCAAAAATGGCCATAAAAATTTTAGCAACAATCGCTACTTCCCATTGTGGCGCTCTGAAAAACGCTTTGATATCGAATTGCCAAAACTTTAATGAGGTCATTACTAATTTTTGAAATAAATTTGTAAATAAATTCTACTATGTTGAAAATGTCCAGACTGCTTATCTCAAAGATAACTCGAAATACTTCAGAGTCTGTTTTGATCTCTTTTGATATCCCTGAATCGGAAAATGAAAAATTCCGTTTCCACGCAGGCCAATACTTGACCCTAGAGGCAGAAATAGACGGCAACCCTGTAAGGCGTTCATATTCAATATGTTGTGCAGTAGATGAAGGCCTTCAAGTAGGAGTCAAAGCCGTTCCTAATGGTGTATTTTCCAACTATGCCAACCAATCTTTGAATGTTAACGATCAATTATTGGTTGCACCCCCCGAGGGACGCTTTCTGTATGAAACAGATTACAAGCCTAAAAATATCGTTGCTTTTGCAGCGGGAAGTGGAATAACGCCCATTATGTCTATTCTCAAATCTGCACTCAGTGACCACCCCGCTAATCGGTTTTATCTGGTCTATGGAAACAGAGCCGAGAAAGACACTATGTTCTATTCGGAATTAAAAGAATTAGAAAAAACCTACGAAGGACGTCTTGAGATTCAATGGGTTTTCAGCAGGGAAAATGTTGCGGGCAGTTTGTTTGGTCGAATTGATGCTGGCGTGGTTAAAAATGCTTTAACTAAAATAGACGATGCAGCAATGTTCTATCTCTGCGGACCAGAAAACATGATCCCGGGCGTTTCAGAAACCCTCACCAGCAGCGGTATTGAACAAGACAGAGTAATGTTTGAGTTATTTACTTCAAAAGCGGCCGTTCAAGAAGTGAAAGGCCAAGGGCAGACCCTCGAAATAATATATGATGAAGCCAGCCAAAAAATTGAGAACATCGATGGAAAGAGTGTATTAGATGCGGCGCTTCATAATAAGATGGATGTTCCTTACTCTTGTCAAGGTGGTGTGTGTTCCAGTTGTATTGCCCGAATAAAATCAGGAACCGCAACCATGGCTTCCAACCAGATTTTAACCGACCAAGAAGTAGAAGAAGGCCTGATACTGACCTGCCAGGCACATCCAACCAGCCCCCACCTGATTGTAGACTACGACGATGTGTAGTGGAAAGGTCTAGCCCAATAGTTCCAAGCTTTTTTCAATGACTTTTTTTGGTGTTATAGACCTGAAAGCCGCTTCGTAGCCTTTTGGAATGCTATTGCCGTACACTGATGTTGGAATGAGGGGGAATATATTTCTGTCCAGGGTGAGGCCATTATCTAAGGGTTGATTGAATGGAGCAAAACCACAAAAGGGATGGGTCATTCCCCAGAGTGTAAGCACAGCTATTCCTGTGTTGGCGGCCAAATGTCCGTTTGCAGAATCCATCGAAATCATCATATCCAAATGCGCCATAAGGTCGATTTCCTCTTTCAGGCTCATTTTCCCCACAGTACTGAATACATTCTCGTAAGCTTTTTCCCATATCTGTAGGCGCTCTTTTTCTTTTTCTCCAGCTCCAAAAAGAAAAATTTGGTGGTCTTTTTGTAAAAAATTAATGACCTGTTGCATCAGGTCTAAAGGATACATCTTTCCGGGATGTGCAGCAAAGGGAGCAATTCCTATCCACTTTTTTTCGCTGTTTTGAAACAGGGTTAGCAGTTGCCTAGGGATTTCATTTTTTTCAGGATATTCTGGCTGTTCTAAGGCAACGGGCGCACCCAGTTTTCTAAAAACGTCCGCATAGCGGTAAACCGTTGGTGTCAGCGGCTGAAATTTTTTACTTTTCTTTCTAATCAACGCTTTTTTCTCGCTCCGCCCTTTATCTATAGTGACAAACCGATGTCCATTGATCCTAAAAAAAACGCCCAGCAAATGGGTTCTCAGCACACCGTGCAAATCAGCCACCCCAGAAAAGGGAATTTTTTTTAGTTCTTGGAATAGGGTCCATAATCCTTTGATACCTCTGTGGCGATTTTTGAAATCGGTAGGGTAAAAATCAAAGTTGTCGAACTCGGCAAAAAGCGGTGCCACATAGGGTCTGCTGACAAAAGTTATTTTGAGATCTGGATAGGTGTGATAAAGGGAACGAATCACCGGCACTGTCATAGCTACATCTCCCAGAGCGGAAAACCGTATCAGCAACAGATGGTGATTTTTCATTTTGGATTACGATTTATCTCTGTACAAGACTGGATTGGTGTCTTCGTCATTGTACATTTTCATTTGCTTATAAACTTTCATGTATTTAGTTCCTTGAGCGATATCATGTAAAAGTTCGTCAATAGCACTGCTGAGGTCTTCTCGTTGTTCCAACAGAACTTGCAACTTTTCCTGGCATTTCTCTCGATGAGATTCCGTTGCCTCTTTCCGATTTGCTTCTTCCTCCATGTGATAAATTTTTAACTCCAAAATAGAAAGGCGGTCCAAGGCCCATGCGGGGCTCTCAGAATTTACGGTCGCATTTTTTTGTGGCGCAACGTTTTTAAAGTTATTGAGGAAATAACTGTCAATGTATTCCACAGTATCGGTGCGATCTTGATTAGAGGCGTCGATTAATCTTTTTAATTTCATGCCCTCCCCGGGTTCAATCTCTGGATCTCTGATGAGGTCTTCATAGTGCCATTGCACTGTGTCGATCCAATTCTTCCTGTAAAGCAAGTGTTCCAATGCATCGGATGGATAGGGGTTTTTAAAAGGTTGGTCCACTGTGTCGATGCGGTGGTAATTGTCAATACTTTGTCTGAAAATTTTAACGGAGAGAAGGCTGATATGATTTTGGCTCATGTTCTAGTTTTACAATAGGACGAAGATACAATTTGATGATTAAAAAAATCTTTTCGGGGAGGCAATTCTAAATATTTCCTTCTGTATCAAAAGCTATTTTATTACTTTTGTAGTGTAAAATTAAATTACAAATGAAAGATATTTTTGAAGCAATTGCCAGTTTGTTTGATCAGCTTTTGTTTTTGCCTTATCAAATTCTCACAGAAATAGAGTCCTTTAGTTGGTGGGCTGCCAATGGTGTAAGTTTTATTTTTCTAACGGTTGGAGCAATTGCTGGTGTTTACTGGATTAATCAATTGCGTTCCTTCGACAAAAAAGGCGAAGAAAAAAAAGATTGCACAGCGCATTCTTTCCTATAAGTCAAAGCCGATATCTTTTCGGTAATACATTCCCTCATAGTCTATTCCATTGAGAATCTCGTAAGACTTCTCTACAGCTTCTTTATGACTTTCCCCAAAAGAAGTAACTGCCAATACCCGACCTCCGTTGGTGAGGACTTCCCCTTGATTTAAATGTGTGCCTGCATGAAATACAATACTTTCTGAATGTGTGTCCAATCCGCTAATTTTTTTACCCTTTTCATAGGCCTCTGGGTATCCTCCCGAAACCGACACAACAGTTGTAGCGCTTCGAGGATCTAACTCAAGGATTATGTCCGATAGCTTACCCTGAGCAGTGGCCATTACCAGCTCCACCAGGTCGTTTTTGATTCTCGGTAAGACCACTTGTGTTTCTGGATCTCCCATTCTGACGTTATATTCGATTACATAAGGTGTATCTCCTACTCTAATCAATCCAATGAAAACAAAACCAACATAAGGAATGTCGTCTTTTTTAAGTCCATCTATTGTAGGCTTCACGATGTTCTCCTGTATGGCTTCGTAAAATTTCTGGTCGGCGAACGGAACGGGGGAGACAGCGCCCATGCCCCCGGTATTAAGTCCGGTATCGCCTTCCCCAATACGTTTATAGTCTTTGGCCATTGGAAAGCTAAGATAATGTGTACCATCGGTCAGCACAAAACAAGACAGCTCAATCCCACTGAGAAACTCCTCAATCACCACTTTCGAAGAGGCGGCACCAAACTTCTGCTCCAATAGCATCTTCGCCAATTCGTCTTTAGCTTCTTGCAAATCATTGATAATCAGCACACCTTTCCCTGCTGCTAAACCGTCTGCTTTAAGTACATAGGGTGCTTTCATTTTTTCTAAAAAAACATAACCCTCATCAATACTTTCCGCGGTAAAACTACCATATTGTGCAGTTGGAATATTGTGTCTGCTCATAAAAGCCTTTGCAAATTCTTTACTGCCCTCGAGCGTCGCCGCGAGTTTTTGTGGACCAATCACAGGGATCTCTTTCAGTAAAGGATCCTCCAGGAAGAAGTCGTGAATGCCTTTTACCAATGGATCCTCTGGGCCTACAACCAGCAGGTCTATTTTGTTTTCGATCACAGCCCGTTTAATGGTTTCAAAATCGTTAACCGCAATGTCGAGGTTGGTAGCCGAATCCGCTGTGCCTGCATTTCCAGGCGCAACAAAAAGGCGGTTTGTCCACTTGCTTTGCGCAAATTTCCAACAAAAGGTGTGTTCTCTACCGCCACTGCCCAGGATCAATATGTTTATTTTTTTCATCTGAAACAAATATACTTAAGTGTTCCTTATTTTATTTAAACCTTCTTAAAATACCTTTCCATCTGTGCCTTCTCAAAAACTTTCCTTGATCGGAATCTACCATAAAATCAACCCCTTCTTTTTGGGCTTGCCAAAAACCTCTTAGGTAGCTCATCAAAATTTTAGGGTTTTGCTTTACCCAAGCGCGTTTGGCTCCGATGAGGAGGGTCAGCACAATCCCCAGCCTCATCTTGTAGGTCGCTACTCCTTGTAAAATGGCCGTTCCAGGGCTGTAGTGGTATCCAGTCGGTTTTAAATGTTTGACTTTTAGGGAAGGGTCCACAAGCGTTTTCCAGCCGTGGTATTTTGCGAGAAGTTCATCTAATGTGTCCCAACCAATGGATTTTTTTATTTTTCCTATTTCAGCAAAACATTCTTTTCGATAGGCTTTTAAGGCCCCTCGAATGTGGTCTCTTTGATTTAAATTTTCTTCCACCCATTGATTTTCCTGTTGGATATAGCACGTTCCCGCGACCATCCCCAAGCTGCTGTCCGACTGAAAATGTTCCGCTATTTTGAATAAATAATCCTTTTCGAAAATCAAGTCGGCATCAAATTTACAAAGGACATCGAAATGCTCGTTCATTGTCTCATAGCCCTTATAAAAAGCCTCAATGACCTTTGCGCCAGGAAGGTGCTCATCGGTTGATTTTTTTTCCACCACTTTGATCCAAGAATACTTTTGGGCATATTCGTTTGCAATTTTAAGCGTATCGTCTGAAGAATGATCATTCACGACCACTAGCTGTGCAGGTTTTAATTGCTGCTGGACCAGGGACTCCATGGTTTTTGCGATATGCTGGTCTTCATTGTGGGCGGGTATGACGATGTAGATTCTCAAGGTGATTACTTCATTTTTTCGGCATAAACGATATAGTGTCTGGGAACAAAATACCGCAATACGGATCTGATCCCGAAAGACTGTGGTGGGTTGATCCATTTTTCCGAAGCCAAGATTTTCCAGCCCGTTTTCTCCAAAAGCCAATCAAATTGCCAATCTTCAAATTCATGGAAATGTCGGTCCAAAGGATCCGTTTTGCTGCGATAAGCCTGCTTAAACCAAAGTTTCAAGGGAACACTGGCCACGAGCTTCTGCGCTTTTATAGATTTTAATACCTCGTAAGGGGACAACAGGTGTTCTAAGATCTCAAATGCTGTTACTACATCTGCCTCGGTTTGAAGCAGAGCGGTCTTGTTTTCATCCAGATCCTCTCCGTGGGTGTTTTTTACCTTATGACCAGCAGACTCCATCATTACTGTCAATGGGTTTTTTACCCCCAGATCTAATATGGTGGCTTTGGAATCAATGTGTTGGCGAAAGAATTGAATGGTTTTTTGGAATCGCCGATCGTGTGAGTGTTTGAGATACATGGGCTATCGTAAAGAAAGTTGGTCTACAATTTTTCTGTCGTTAGACAATCGAGGAACCTTGTTTTGTCCTCCCAGTTTTCCAATACTTTTCATATACTGTTTAAAGCCTCCTGCGGCAACAGGACTTATCACCAGTTTTTTTAATACTTTTCCTTTTATCAGGTCATCATAATAGACGTTTTGTTCTTGCATTAGCCTATCGAGTTCTTGGGCAAAATCCTCGATTTTTTTTGGAGTTTCCTCAAATTCGACAAACCATTCATGAAAAGGAAGCCCAGAGTCAGGTTTGATTTGTGGTGCTACGGTAAATTCTTTCACCCTCACTTGAAACTTTTGACAAGCTTGTTCCACGGCGGTTTCTACTTCTTTTCCAATGACGTGTTCGCCAAAAGCAGAAATGTAATGTTTAATTCTTCCGGTGACCACCAACCTGTAGGGCTTTAATGAAACAAAGCGGACGGTATCGCCAATATTAAAGGCCCACAAACCTGCTGTGGTAGAAATAATCAGTACATAATTAACGCCCAACTCCACTTCTTGAAGTGTATGCCTTTTGGGGTTAGAATCCCCGAATTCATCGGCCTTGATAAACTCATAAAAAATTCCATTATTGACCAACAAAAGCAAGCCTTTGTCTTGCTGACGGTCTTGGTAAGCAAAAAACCCCTCTGAGGCAGGAAACAACTCTACGCTGTCCACTTTTCGGCCAATCAGCTTTTCAAACAAAGGTCGGTAGGGCTCATAATTGACTCCTCCGTATACGAACAGTGAAAATTTTTGAAAGGTCTTTCCTACAGGCTGATTTGTTTTCTCAATCAGTTTTTCAAAATACATCTGAACCCAGGAGGGAATTCCGCCAATTAAGCTCATGTTTTCCGAAAGGGTTTCTTCGACAATTGCATCGACTTTAGTTTCCCAATCTTCTATACAGTTGGTCTCCCAGGACGGCATGCGATTCTTCTGAAGGTATTTGGGTACATAGTGCGCCACAATTCCTGAAAGTCTTCCCAATGAATTTCCGTTTTTTTCTTTTAGTACGGGGCTTCCTTGTAAAAATATCTGTTTGCCATTTACAAAATCTGTATTCCCCGTCTCGTGGATATAATTTAACAATGCGTCTCTCGCGGCTGTGATATGTGTCGGCATTGATTCCTTGGTGAGGGGGATGTATTTAACCCCAGAGGTTGTACCGCTGGTTTTGGCATAATACAGAGGTTTCCCCGGCCATAAAACAGAGGGTTTCCCTTTCATCATCTTTTCTACATAAGGCCTAAGCCCTTCATAATCTCTTACTGGCACAGAAGATTGAAAATCTTTATGGGTTTTTATTTTATCAAAGCTGTGGTCTTTTCCAAAATCAGTATTCCGTGCCTTTTCTATAAGATAATTGAATGTATTTTGCTGGGCATCCAGTGGATTCTTGATCCACTTTGAATTTTTTTTATGAATGATCTGAGCAAAGATTTTAGCTCCAATTTTTTTAATCATAGTGCCTTAGAAAAATCGATAAAATAGTTAGGATCTACAGAATATCCATTGATCCACAGCTCAAAATGAAGATGCCATCCGGTGGTAAACTCCCCCGTATTGCCCGCTTTTGCTATGACCTCTCCTGCTTGGACCAAGTCTCCTTGTACTTTTTCCAAAGCCGAGTTGTGTTTGTATACTGAAAGTAGTCCATGATCGTGTTTTAAAATGATAACATGACCCGTCTCTGCAGTCCATTCGGATAAAATAACCGTTCCGTTGGCAACGGCCATCACTGGGGCGTTTTCTTTTAGTGCAATATCAACCGCGTAATGTTTCTTTTCGGGGTTGTATTCTTCGGATATGGGGCCAATGGCTGGGGGATAAAGCAGGTATTTCACATTACTCAGCTCGTCATTGGGAAAAACATTGTATTTGTCCTCCTGGTTTACCTCAATACGAAGCAGGGAATCTGCTGTGGTCAACTTGCTTTCAGAGTTTATAAATCCTGGAGGCTCCTCTAAGCGGTTAGAAAAGGTGTTTTCGTCCTGATTGGTTTCTCCTGTTATGGCGATGCGCATCGAATTAATAAACCGTTCTTGTTTCTTAAATTCTACACTCAAAGAGTCTAATAGAAAACTGTTCTTTATCGCTTCCTTTCGAAGTATGGTGCTGGTGTAGCCTGGGATAAACTCTTTTATGGGGGTATAGGCGATCATAAAAAACGACCCTATTATAATGAAGGAAATGAACAGGCATATTAACAGTGTAACATTTAGCTGTGAAATTCTGAAAAAAAACTTTTCCTCGAAAGTGGTTTCGTTTATCACCACCACGCGATAGCGATTCAGCAGCCTTTGAATCCTCGTACTCTTTTTTTTTGCATTTGCCATTTCAAACAAATATAGTGTTTAGCCTTAAAATTAAATTAATGGTCTAAGAAAGAAATTTAGATTAAAATGGAATAATTATTTACATTTGATTAAAATTAAAAACATGTATTCATTGATATATTCATTAGGTATGATCGGTGCACCACAAATTATTCTTATCGTTGTCGTAGTACTTTTGCTTTTTGGAGGCAGAAAAATTCCTGAGTTGATGCGCGGATTAGGAAGCGGGATTAAGGAGTTTAAAAATGCGACAAAGGAGGATGAAGACTCCTCGGATACAAAGTCTGAAAGCAAATAAGCTATTTAAACGCTACTGCGTCAATAATTGCGTTGAGTTCAAACATTTGATCTCGCTTGCTTGAGGATGGGGCAAAGGAAAATCCCTCGACCACCATCCACCTGTTTTTCAAAGTATCTCTAATCATATAGTTTACAAATGGGCCTGCCATAAAATCGTTGGCAACCTCCCATGTACCTTTGGTGATATAAGTGAGTCTTCCTTTCCTTTGGGTTTTATAAAAATAGGGTCGGTAAGCTTTTTCTGTGATCATATAAGACCCCTTTAGCCTTCCTGGGACATATACTTTTCCAATAGAATCTCTGAGGGCAAGAATGCGTTTTTTGACGTTCCCTTGCAATGCTGACACGGGAAGTGTATAGGCGATTAAGTTCATGTGACCCTTGGGGATGTCTTTTTGAATCCACACAAAATTGGTGGTGTCCTTAACCGTATTATAGGCGGTTGGATAGGTCAGGTTTACCTGAAATCTTTCCCTCAATTCGCTGGCTTTAGCGGGCGATTTTTTAATTCTCCTGATTTTTTCTTTTTGCTCAGCAGCTGTCAATGTTGCTTTAAAAAGCGCAATATTCTCCTCCAAATAAAAAGCCTGAACTTCATCATCCTCTCCCATCACTCTAGCAACAACCTGCGGCTTAGCCATATAGTCTTCTGCCAGCTGAAAGCCACCGATCGAATCGTTGACAAACCACAGTACATTTCTGCTGTTTCTTGCAAAGCCCGTAAAGGCTATTGGGGGCATGTATTGCAGCGAGAATTGTGGCTCATCAAAAGGCAAACCTTCGTAGGGAGTTTCCAAAAGTGACCGGGTGGTTTCTCCCAATGCGCCACTCCAGCTTTTTTTGGGCATCACCACCGTCAGGTGATTAATCTTCGCATTAGAGTCCGGGAGGTAGCGCTGCTGTTTTTTTTGTTCTTTACACGATATAAAAGAGCATATTATAACAAAACATAGGATTCTTTTCATAATGTATAAATGGTCTTTAGTAGTTAGCACCTGCGTTTATAAAGTTAACAAAAGGGAATAAATGATTTCGCATGATAAATGTACACCCTCTTGGATCATAAAAATACTGTAACTTACCTTATTCGAGCAAGGCAGCAATTCCAGGCAGGTTTTTACCCTCTAAACTTTCCAGCATGGCACCTCCGCCTGTAGAGATGTAACTCATTTTTGACTCAAAGCCAAACTGTTTCACCGCGGCGACAGAATCACCTCCTCCCACCAGTGAAAAGGCCCCGTTTTCAGTACTTTTAGCAATGTGCTCGCCCAAGGCAATGGTGCCTTTTGCGAAATTTTCGAATTCAAAAACACCCAGCGGTCCATTCCATAAAATCGTTTTGGACTCCAAGACTACTTTTTCAAAATATTTCAAAGTCTCTGGTCCAGCATCGAGAGCTTCCCATTCGTCTGGGATTTCCTCTACTGCACAGACTTTTTGAGTAGCGTCATTGGAAAAATCATCTGCGATAACCACATCTTTGGGAAGGTGCACCTTTACCCCTTTTTCCTTCACCTTTACTAATAGCGTGGTCGCATAGTCACAATAATCATCCTCGCAAATTGACTTGCCCACTTTTCCTCCTTTGGCCTTAATAAAAGTATATACCATTCCTCCACCGATAATCAGGTGGTCAATTTTATCCAATAGGTTTTCAATAATCGTAATTTTTGAAGATACTTTGGCCCCGCCAAGAATGGCCAAAACGGGCTTTTCTCCAG